>JAEEGL010573235.1_pt1 | contig 81454 bp, 78 predicted proteins | sample 9134231 | NCBI WGS metagenome assembly JAEEGL01 (sample SAMN16246548, study PRJNA631951) | gut metagenome | biome: gut microbiome; feature: rumen; material: fiber-attached | host: Bos | place: Iran: Karaj | collected 2018-10 | reverse complement strand
ACGCTGTCGTTCCAGTTCTTGTAACGGATATTGTAGGAGCCGACAAGCATTTGCTGGGCAGAAAGTTGTAGAGAAGCCACAATGAGGGCAAAGAGAAGGAGTTTTTTCATAGAAAAAGGTTTTATTGGGGCAAAAGTAGAAAAATAGCTTATTCCTCCTTACTTTTTCCCAACTTATTATACCAACTCCCAAACACAAACATCTCCTCACCAAAGACAAATCCCAAACTCTGATAATAATGTTGCAAACGCGGTTTGTCTTTGTCAACAAGAAGGGTAACCTTTTGAAAACCATTGCTAAAGGCATAATCCACACGGTCACGCATCAGCATCTTTCCGATACCAATGCCACGAAAGTCAGAAAGAATGGCCATGCTATCCAGATAGTATTCGTTCGGACCGGTTTCCATGGCGTTTTTACTTAAATCCAAACCGGAAGTTTGCTGCACAAGTCCAAAAGTCTTCTCGCGAAGCTTCGCATAACGGGCACCATCGTAGGCCACCAATGCCCCCACCCGTTCGCCGTCCGTCTCGGCAATACGAGTATTGGAAAAACTATACAAAGTGTCATCCATGCGACAGATTTCAATCAATCGCTCGTAAACATCCCGTTGTTCATCGGGAAGAGCGGCATCCATGTCAAGCATATCAATACCCGCCAACACCACACGCGCAATAAAAGGCGCATCATCACTTGTGGCATCACGGAACTGGACTACAGGAATAACAGGTTGCATTAGCGAAGTTTATTTTTCTGATAATGAGGCGTTACGACAAGAACAAAAAAGACGAGCGACACCAATACGGAGACCGAAGCCACCAGATAGGCGGTGGCAAAGGAGAAATGCTCAGCCAACAGGCCACCGGAGAAGATGCCGATACCCAAGCCCAGATCCCAGGAGGTGAGGTAGGTTGAGGTGGCCGTACCGCGTTGCGCATTCGTAGCGAGGTTAATGAACAAGGCGTTGAACGAGGGGAAGGCGGCACCAAAGCCCAAGCCGCAACACAGCGCGATCAGCAGGAAAGCGATGGCCGTGTACGTGGAACCGAGGGCGTTGACATAATGGCAAAGTCCCAAGCCCAACAAGGCAACGACGGTGATGCTCAGGCCCAATGCGATGGTTTGGGTAACCTTGCCACGATCCACCATCTTGCCTGCAAAAAGGCGGGAAACGATCAAGCCGACAGCATACACCGTAAAAAACAAACCACTACTGATGGTCAGACCCATCTCCTTGGCATACAAGGCGATATAGTTGGAAATCTGCCCGTAGGCAAAGGCCAGCAACAAGAAGGAGATGCCGGCCAGCAGCCCCTTGATCAGGATAAAACGGTCCAAGGAGATCGGAGGGCGCTTCACAGGCGGACGCACCTTGGTTTGGATCCTGGAAGCGAACAGCGTCGCCAGAAAGCTGCAACCCATGCAGCCCATGAAGATGGCGTTGAAACTGAGATGCTCATACACGAACAAGCCCACCATCGGCCCCACCGCCATGGCAATGTTGTTGGCCACCCCGTAATAGCCGATGCCCTCTCCACGGTGCTCCGAAGGCACCACATCGATCACCAAGGTGTTGCCGCCCACCGAGGTAAGCCCGAAAGCCAGTCCGTGGACCACGCGGATGAGGATCAGCATGGTGATGGTGGTGGCGAAAGGATAGCCGCAAAAAATGGTGGTAAAAAGCGCCAGCGCCAGCAGGTACAAGGGCTTGCGCTTGAAGGTATCCATCATGTAGCCCGAGAAGGGACGGACCACCAGGGTAGCCAGCGTGTAGCAGGAAATCACCGTCCCGATAATGGCATTGCTTCCTTGGAACTGTTCGATGATGAAAAAGGGCAGCACGGGCAGTAACAGGTAAAACGAAAAGAAAAACAAGAAGTTAGCAGCACAAAGGCAGAGATAGTTCTTGTTGAACAGCTTTTCTTCCATGATGGGACGGCGTTTTGGAGCTGCAAAAGTAGTCTTTTTATGCGACCAAACGTATGCTAATCCAATTGAATTTCGTAATTTTGCCGTACGAGAAAACAGCATGGAACTACTGGATTTATACGACAGCGACTTGAAACCCACCGGCCAAACCGTGGAACGCGGGCAGCTTGTTCCCCCAGGGATGATGATCCCCATCGTGGCCGTGTTCATCCATAACAACGAAGGTAAATACCTGATTCAGAAAGTGTCCGAAGCCAAAGGCGGCTATTACGCCACCACCGCGGGCCATGTCAAGTCCGGCGAGATGGACTTCACCGTTTCCATGTTGCGTGAACTCAAGGAAGAACTCGGGCTCTCCGTCACCAAGAGCGAACTCAAATTATTGAGAATCAGACGCTACAACTACAAATTCACCTTGCTTTACATGCTCAAGAGCAATGTCCCGATCGACATGCTACGGCTGCAGAAGGAAGAGGTGGAATCGGTGCAATGGCTGAGCCGCGAAGAGATCGAAAAACTCTGCGACGAAGGAAAGTTCAACAAGATCCATTACCAGCTCCTGCTCGACTGTGAAGAAAGGCTTACCTCGCTGCACTTGAAAACGAAGAACGGGAAAACCAAGACGCAGAATTAGATCAAACAACCCAAAATCGGAACCATTATTACTAGAATTCATTTAAATATCAGAATATCAAAACTTTAAAGAATAAAAAATGATTGCAAAAGAATTACTCAATCCCCGTAGCATCGTCGTTTGCGGTGCTTCGTCCGACATTCATAAACCCGGCGGCAAAGCGCTGAAGAACCTCTTGGAGAGCCCCTTTGAGGGCCCGGTGTACGCCGTCAACCCCAAGGAGACCGAGGTCCAAGGCGTGAAATGCTACGCCAAGGTCGACGACCTCCCCCAGGTCGAGTGCGCCATCCTCTGCATCGCTGCCAAGTTCTGCGCCCAGACCGTCGATGTGCTGGCCAAGGAGAAAGGCTGCAAGGGCTTCATCATCATCAGCGCCGGCTTCTCCGAGGAGAGCCATGAAGGCGCCGAGATCGAGAAGCACATCGTCGACACGATCAACAGCGTGGGCGGCTCCCTCATCGGCCCCAACTGCACCGGCTTCCTCAACGTGAACTACGCCGGCTGTTTCGACGCCCCCATCCCGACGTTGGATCCCAAGGGCGTTGACTTCATCACCGGTTCCGGTGCCACCGCCGTGTTCATCAAGGAATATGGCATGAGCAACGGCTTGAAGTTCAACAGTGTGTGGGCGGTAGGCAACAGCGCCCAACTCGGCATCGAAGACGTGTTGGAACACCTCGACGAGACCTTCGACCCCGAGAAGTCGAGCCGTGTCATCATGCTTTATATGGAAAAGATCGGCGACCCGCAGCGGTTGCTCAAGCATAGCCGCAACCTCATCAACAAGGGTTGCCACATCGCCGCCATCAAGAGCGGTGGCAGCGCCGCAGGACAACGTGCCGCCTCTTCGCACACCGGCGCCCTGGCCACCAACGACGCCGCCGTCGATGCCCTGTTCCGCAAGGCCGGCATCGTACGTTGCCACAACCGTCAGGAGCTGACCACCGTATGCGGTGTGTTCATGCATCCTGAGATCAAAGGCAAACGCTGCGCCGTCATCACCCACGCCGGCGGTCCCGCCGTGATGCTCACCGACGTGCTCAGCAACGGCGGCATGGAAGTGCCTTCGCTGAAAGACCATCCTGCCAGCCCCGCCCTCCTCGAGAAGCTCTTCGGAGGCTCCTCGGTAGGCAACCCCATCGACTTCCTCGCCACGGGTACCGCCGAACAGCTCGGCTATATCATCGACACCGTCGAGAACGAATACGACGAGATCGACTTCTCCGTGGTCATCTTCGGCTCGCCCGGCCTGTTCAGCAACAAGGAGGTCTATGACCTGCTCGACGAGAAGATGAAGACCTGCAAGAAGCCCATCTTCCCCGTGCTGCCCTCCATCATCAACGTGAAGGACGAGATCGAGGACTTCATCGCCAAGGGACGCATCAACTTCCCCGAGGAGTGTGTCCTGGGCAACGCCATCTGCAAGGTCTATCACACCCCAAAACCGCAACCCGAGCACGTGGAGCTTCCTGCCATCGACGTGGCTCGCATCCGCAAGACCATCGACCGCTGCCAGTCGGGCTATCTGGAGATCGCCGACTACAACGAGTTGCTCGACGCCGCCGGCATCAGCCGCAAGAAGAGCGTGGAGGTGAACAAGAAAGAAGACGCCCTGGCCTTCGCCAAGGAGGTGGGTTGTGGAAAGGACACGCCGTTGGTGATGAAGGTCGTCGGCCCGCTCCATAAGAGCGACGTGGGCGGCGTGACCCTCGGCGTGAAGGATCTCGACACCGTAAGCAAGGAATTCGACCGTCTGATGGCCATCAAGGACACCTACGCTGTGGAGATGTATCCCATGCTCGACGGCACCGACGTCTATATCGGCGCCATCAAGGACCCGAAGTTCGGCCATCAGGTCTTCTTCGGCCTGGGCGGCATCTTCATCGAGGTGCTGAAAGACGTGCAGAGCGCCTTGGCCCCCATCACCGCTGGCGAAGCCAAGGAGATGCTCAAGCAGCTCAAGGGCTACAAGATCCTCCAAGGCGTGCGTGGCCAAGAGGGCGTCAACCTCGACCTCTACGCCGACCAGGTGGCTCGCGTGAGTGCCTTGGTGCAGGCCGCTCCCGAGATCGCCGAGATGGACCTCAACCCGTTGTTGGGCAACCCGCGCTATGTCACCGCCGTCGATGCCCGTATCCGAATCGAAAAATAACACGTCATGGTTACCAGCCGTTCCCTCATCTACCTGATCTACGCCGCCCTGGTGCTCTTCACCTTTTTCGGCGACAAACTGTTGAAAAAGACTGACAAGCGTTCCCGAACCTTGGGTTACCTGATCTGTATCCTCGGCGACCTGGGCATCCTGGGATACGGCCTTTATACCTATTTTAAATACAAGGAAACCAACTACGAAGTGGCCTCCCAGACGGGATTCGTCCTGGGAGGCATCCTCTTCGGGGTCTGTGTGCTTTGCCTGCTGGGCCGGTATTGGCAGAACAAGGATCTCGACAAACGCAGAAGAGACGACCAGGCTGAAAACGAGAGACTATGAAAAAAGCGGATCTTATCACCCTGCTCAGCGTTGCCGCGGTGATCTGCGGCTTCGCCTTCATCCCAGGCGCCTGGGACTGGTTCAACACCACTACCGCCAAGCACGGCCTGCTGATGAGTTTCTTCAAGTTCGCCCTCCTCGGCACTTTCGGCGAGATGCTCGCCTTGCGCATCCGCGAGGGCGTCTATCTCAAGAAAGGCTTCGGCCTGTTGCCCAAGATGCTGATATGGGGTGTGTTGGGTGTGGTCATCGCCTCGGCCATGACTATCTTCAAGACCGGAACGGTGAAACTGCTTGACGGCGGGTTCCACCTTGACGGGAAAGCCGCGGAATGGTTTGCCGGCAGCCTCAGTTGGGGCAAGGTATTGGTGGCGCTGTGCATCAGTGTGCTGATGAACACCCTGTTCGCCCCGGTGTTCATGACCTTCCACAAGATCACCGACATCCACATCGCCGAGACCGGTGGCACGCTGAAGGGCTTCTTCAGCCATCCACTCAAGATCCGCGAGACCCTTTCGAAGAAGATCAACTGGGACATCCAGTATGGCTTTGTCTTTGCCAAGACCATCCCCCTGTTCTGGTATCCCGCCCACACCATCACCTTCTTGCTGCCTCCCACGCTGCAGGTGCTGTTCGCTGCCTTCCTCGGTGTCGCCCTGGGGGTCATCCTCAGCATCAAGAAATAATGGGGTGGTTTTGTTGGAATTATCAAAACCCTTTCCTATCTTTGCAGGGTAACTCCAATCATGATTGCGATGAAAACCTACAAATGGCTCAGGGGATTGCTGAAAGCTTCCGCCTTTGCGACGGTGATGTTCGTGATGCAGGCCTGCTACGGCGCGCCCCATCCGATGGACGACCCCGACTTCCGCGAACAGCAAACCCAACTGAACGACACGATCCAAGACATGGAAGAGGCCACACCCATGGAGGTGGCGGAGTAACCGATGCTCCAGGCCTTCCATAACTACTTTCGCAAGAAAGAGACGCAGCTTCATGAGCTGAACTATCTTTTTTGGGAATGCACCCAACGCTGCAACCTCAACTGCCGCCATTGCGGTTCGGATTGCACGGCTTCCTCTTTGTACAAAGACATGCCTTTTGGGGACTTCCTCAAGGCCATCCAACCGCTGGAGTCGCGATTCAAGCGCAATTCGGTGTTCGTGGTGATCACCGGAGGCGAACCCTTGGTACGCCAGGACCTGGCCGATTGCGGACGCCAACTACGGCAACACGGCTTCCCTTGGGGTATCGTGAGCAACGGCTTTGCCTACGACGAGGCCAGACACAAGGAACTGATGGAAGCCGGACTGTGTAGTGTCACCTTCAGCCTCGACGGACTGCGCGACACCCATGACGCCTTCCGCAAGCGGCCTGGCAGTTTCGACCATGCCCTGCGCGCCATCGACCTGGTGGCCCACGAGCAGCGTCCCCTCGCCTACGACATCGTCACCTGCGTCAGCCCCATGAACCTTCATGAATTGGCAGCCCTGAAACAGTTGCTCATCGAGCACCATGTAAAGGCCTGGCGTTTCTTCACCATCGAGCCCATCGGACGCGCCGCCAACGACCCCAACCTGATGCTCAGCGACGAACAGTTCCGCCAGCTGATGGACTTCATTGCCATCACCCGCAAGGAAGGCAAGATCGACGCCAAGTTCAGTTGCGAAGCCTACGTCGGTCCTTACGAGCGCAAGGTCCGCGACTGGTTTTTCTTCTGCCGCGCGGGCATCACCATCGGCTCGGTGCTCGTGGATGGCACCATCTCCGCTTGCCCCAACATCGACCGTCGCTTCGGTCAGGGCAACATCTATCAAGACGATTTCCTCGACGTATGGGAACACCGGTTCCAACCCTTCCGCGACCGCAAATGGATGCGCACCGGCCCCTGCAAGGACTGCAAGGTCTATAAGAACTGTCTGGGCGGGGCCATGCATCTGCACAGGAAGGATTCCGAGGAAATCCTGATGTGCCATTATAAGAAGATCGCCGCTAGGAGCAACTCATAAGCGGCCTGGAAAACCGCCCCAAAAACAGCTTCTACCCTTTCCTGCCAGAAGTTTTTTTCAAAAAAAATCATTTTTTTCTTGACACGATTGTTTTTTGTCGTATCTTTGCGGTGTACTAACACACTAATACACTACAACAATAAAACAATTCATCCAATAAACAATCTATAAATCAATAAGTTATGATAACCATCAAGAACTTAGACTTCGGTTACAAGAATCAACCGGTCTTCAAGAACATCAGCCTGAACTTCGAAAAAGGCAACATTTACGGACTGCTGGGTGAGAACGGCGTGGGCAAGACCACCCTGCTCAAGCTAATCAGTGGACTCCAGAAACCCACCGCCGGTGAATGCCTGGTCGACGAGGTCGCTCCCTTCAACCGTTGGCCCGAGACCCTGCAGAAGATCTTCTTCATCTCCGAGGATTTCGCCATCCCGGAAGGCACTCCTATTAATAATATAAGAGCGCTTGCCCCCTTCTACCCCAACTGCAACGAGGTCCAGTTTATGGAACTCTGCAAGGAAATGGAAGTCGATCCCACCCGCAAGTTCAGTGAACTCTCCTTCGGCCAGCAGAAGAAATGCCTGATCGCCACCGCCCTGGCCCTCAACACCGACTACCTGCTCCTCGACGAGCCCACCAACGGCTTGGACATCCCTTCCAAGACCCTCTTCCGTCAGGTCATCGCCAAGCACGCCAACGAAAACCGCACCATCATCATCTCCACCCACCAGGTGAAGGATGTGGAGAACCTCATCGACCCCATCATCATCCTTGACCACGACGAGGTGCTGCTCAAGGCCACCTTCCGTGCCATCACCGACAAGCTCTATTTCGACTACGGCACCGAGAAGGACGACACGGCCCTCTACAGCGAGATGATCCCCGGCGGCTATGTCAACGTCACCCGCAACCCCGAAGGCGTCGATAGCAAGGTCAGTGTGGAGATTCTCTTCAACACCGTGATGAAGAACAAGGAAACCATCAAGCAACTCTTTGGATAAGAAAGGGCTAAGTCATGAATAACAGATTTGATTTAAAACGTTTCGGTCAGGTCGTTGCCGAGGATTGGAAGCGCTACCTCCGTCGGTTCGGCATCACCTTGATTGTATGGACCTGCCTTCCCATCCTGCTCTGGATCACTTCCTTGGTGTTTGAGGTTGAGATCGACCCCGGGCCCCGTGCCGGCTTCATCGCCGCTTTCATCATCGCCACGGTGATGACCGTTCCCGCCCATGTTTACGGCAAAGCCAACCTGTCACGCGAAGGGATCGGTTTCGCCATGCTGCCCGCCACCAATTCCGAGAAGTTCCTAAGCATGGTGCTCTATTGTTCCATTGTCACCCCGATCTTCTGCGGTTTGGGTGCCTGGCTGGTGGATTCCCTGATGACCTTGCTCCCCTTTGGCGGTTTCAAGGAATTCGTCATCCCATTCAAAATGGAGCACCTTTTCCATAACCTCCTCTTTGCGGCCATGGTTTTCTTCACTGAATCGTCCCTCTTCATGCTGGGCAACATGATCTTCAAAAAACGCAAGACCGGCAAGACCTTTGCCTGGATACTCCTGATCGTCTTTGTGTTGACGCTGATTATCCAGATTGATTTCATTTGGAATGGCCTTGAATACCTCGCAAGCCAAATCACAAGACCCATTGTTGCCTATTGGCTTGGCATCGCGTTTCTTTTGGTACTCACCACCTGCCTTAATTTGCTCACTTATCGTAGAATCAAGAACCAAAAATACTAATATATATGAATAACACATTCAATTTCAATCGGTTCGGAAAGCTTCTTGCCTTAGATGGCAGGAAGTATTTCCGCAACTTCGGCATCACCTTGGCCATCCTCTGCGGCATTCCGATCATAGGCTGGCTCCTCACCTTGATCTTTGGCTTTACCATGCCCACACTGCCTCGCTGGGGAGGCATCTATCTTGCCATGTTTCTGGGTATCATCCTGATCCCTGCCAAGGTTTTCGGTGACATCAACCTGTCCCGCGAGGGTGTGTGCTACGCCATGTTACCCGTCTCCAACTTGGAGAAATATTTGAGCTATGTGCTTTTCTGCCTACTGACTCCCGTGGCTATTGTCCTTGGTTCCTGGGCAGTTGATTCCCTGCTGACCCTGCTACCTTTGGGTGGTTTCAATCACTACATCAAGCATTTTGGAATGAACGGCATCATGCAGGACTTTATCGCTGAGATTAGCTCGATGACCAATACCGATGTCGTTAACGAATTAGGTGATGATTTTCCAAAAGTTTTCAAAATATTTGATCGTCCCTACAGCATCGGAATAATCATCGGCTTGATCTTTAACGTCGGCCTCTTCATGTTGGGCAATCTGCTTTTCAAGACCCACAAGACAGGCAAGACTCTTGCCTGTGTAATCGGTGTCTCTTACGTCCTTTCCATGCTGATGCAGGTCTTCCTTCTGTCAAGAGGCATATTCCCTTGGATGAACGGAAACTCCATGGGCATATCGGCTGACCTCGACACCATCACTAACTATGTCTCTGGATCTATGATCTTCAGCGATATCCTCCACGCCGTTCTTACCATCGGCCTTTACATCGGCATTTTCTTCAAACTAAAAACCCAAAAATATTAAACCATGGAATTCAACGCACATAAACCTATATATTTACAGATCTGCGACCAACTTTTCGGACAGATCCTGAGCGGCGAGCTCAAAGCAGAGGACCGCTTGCTGTCGGTACGCGAACTCGGCATCGAGCTCGGCGTCAACCCCAACACCATCATGCGCTCCTACGAGACCATGCAGGCGGCGGGCATCATCTACAACAAACGCGGTATCGGCTATTTTGTATCAGAGAACGCCAAAGAATTGGTGCTCAACGAGATGAAGAATGAGTTCATCAACAACGAGCTGCCGCAGGTGATCAAAAAGATGAACCTCCTGGGAATCACTCCGGAGGAATTCCTTAACTTTGCCAAACAATAGACACCGACAGGGCATCCCTAACGGGAAGCCTCAAAACGGCCAAGGGAACCGCTATTGACAATAACAATTCAGACAAACCTATATTCAATGAAAAAAACATTCCTATTCCTCATCGCCCTGCTGTTCTGCGGCATCGTTTCCGCCCAGACGGGGCTCAAGACCAAGACCTACCACCTCGACAACGGCCTCAAGGTCGTGCTGTGCGAGAACCACGACCAGCCCGAGATCTACGGCGCCGTATATGTCCACGCAGGCAGCAAGAACGATCCCTTGGATGCCACAGGCATGGCCCATTACTTCGAGCATATCATGTTCAAGGGCACCGACCGCATCGGCACCATTGACTGGGAAAAAGAAAAGGTATATCTCGACAGCATCAGCATGATGTACGACCAGCTGCACGAGACCACTGACCCAGCCGCCCGCCAGGCCATCCAGATGAAGATCAATGAGCTGTCTATCGCCAGCACCGACTACGCCATCCCCAACGAGGTCGATGTCATCCTCACCCAGATGGGCGGCAAGGGCCTGAACGCCGGCACCAGCTACGACCAGACCATGTATTTCAACACCTTCCCGTCGAACCAGCTCTCCAAGTGGATGGACGTATATGTGGAGCGCTTCCGCAACCCCGTGTTCCGTCTGTTCCAGAGCGAACTGGAAGCGGTCTATGAAGAGAAGAACATGTACGGCGACAGCCCCATCAACGCCTTCCAGGAATACATGTTCAAGGAGACCTTCGGCGAACATCCCTACGGCCGCCCCGTGATCGGCTACACCGAGCACCTGAAGAACCCGCAACCCGCCAAGATGCGCGAGTTCTACAACACCTACTATGTGGCCAACAACATGACCCTCATCCTCGTCGGCGACTTCAACATCGAGGAGACGGAGCCGATGATTGCGGAGAAATTCGGCACCTGGCGCAAGGGTGAGCTTCCGAAGCAGCCCACTTATACGCTGCCCAAGTTCAACGGCCCCACCGTCAAGGAGGTCCGCATGACCCCCATCAAGATGGGTGCCTTGGTCTTCCCCGGCATCAAGAACTCCGACCCCGACATGCTGCCGCTGTCGATGGCTTGCAGCATCTTCTTCAACGGCGAGACCGGCCTGGCTGACAAGCTGACCCTCGAAGGCAAGCTGATGGGGGCCGTGCTGATGCCACTGTCGTTGGAAGACCAGGGCGCCAACCTGATGCTCTACATCCCCAAGATCCTGGGACAGTCGCACGAAGAGGCCGAAGCCCTGGTGTTTGAATGCCTCGACCAACTCAAACGCGGCGAGTTCAGCGACGACCTGTTCGAAGCCGTCCGCATGGACCAGCTGATGGGCCGGCTCCGCGCCACCGAAGACCTCAACAAACTCGCCAACCTCTTCCTGGAGATGGAGCAAACCGGCCAGAGTTATGAGGAGTTCCTCGCCGAGACCGAGCGCATCAAGACCATCACCAAGGAGGAAGTGGTCGCCATCGCCAACAAGTATTTCGGCAACGACTATCTGGACATCCGTTCCAAGATGGGCTTCCCCGACAAGGACAAGGTGGAGAAGCCTAACTGGAAGCCGTTGGAGGCCAAGAACACCAACATGAAATCCGACTTTGCCAAGAAGATCGAAGCCGAGGAAGTGCCCGAGGTCACCCCGCAGGTGATCCATTTCGGCAGCGACGTGAAGATCACCGACATCAGCGACGGCTTCAAGCTCTACTCCGCCATCAACCCCGCCAACGACGTCTTCGTGCTGAACTTCTACTTCAACTACGGCACCCTCGACGACCCCGACCTGGAGATTGCCAGCGAATACCTCTCCCTGCAAGGCACCGAGACCAAGCCTTTCCAGGAGTTTGCCCTCGAGCTCCAGAAAATGGGCGCAAGCATCTACACCTACACTGACGACAATTATTTCCAAGTGACGATCTCCGGTTTTGAGGCCGACCTGGAAAAGCTGTTGGAGCTCTGTCACGAGAAGCTCTACCACGCCTCCAACGACGAGAGCCAGATCAAGACCATGGCCGATGGGGCGAAGATGGGCATCCAGACCCAGAAAGAAGACGCCTCCACCTGGGCCCGTGCCGTCCGCGCCTACGCCTTGTACGGCGACAAGTCCACCTACCTGGATCATAGCAGCATCAAGGAATGGTCGAAACGCAGCGGCAACGAGTTCCTTGCCAAGATCGCCAAGGCCTTGCAATACGACGGATTCGTCACCTATTCCGGCAACCAGTTCCCCAAGGCGCTGGTCAAGAGCATCCAGAGCCACCACATCCTGCCCCTGAAACCCCTCAAGGGCGAGGAAGAAGTGCAGGTGGAGCAGCAATACGCCGAGCCCCAAGTGTTCTTTGCCCCGAACAAGAAGTTCCGCCAAAGCAACATCTGGTTCTACGTACCCGGCGAGAAGCTGAGCCTCGAGGACGAAGCCATGGCCGGCCTGTTCAGCAAGTATTTCGGCACCGACATGTACTCCATCGTGTTCCAGGAGATCCGCGAGTTCCGTTCGCTGGGCTACACCGCCTATGCCAGTTTCAGCTACGACGACCTGGAGCGCAAGCCCGGCTACCTGTACGGCTTCTTGGGCACCCAGGGTGACAAGACCTTCGACGGCATCGATGCCTTTAGCGGCCTGATCAAGGACATGCCCGAGCGTGTCGAGAAGTTCAACGCTTCGAAGGAGGCCCTTCTCAAGTCGAGAGCCAGCAACTACATCACCTTCCGCAACAAGCCCAGCTCCGTGAGGTACTGGATGTGGAAAGGCTACGACCACGACCCGCGCGCCGAAGTCACGGAGGTCATCCGCAAGGCCGAGTTCAAGGATGTGATGAGCTTCTACAACCGCATGATCAAGGACCGTCCCGTGACCATCATGATGTCGGGACCCAAGAGTGTGAGCACCAAGGCGTTAAGCAAGTACGGAAAGGTTACGAAACTCAAGTACAAACAAATCATCAAAGAATAAAAGACCATCGTGGGGGCTGGCCAATGTTGGCCAGCCCCCACACTTTGTGTCCGTCTTGGATTTTTTGGTATAATTCTTGTATTTTTTTCTTTGTTCGGAAAATTCCTCTATTATCAACCTAACAACACCGTCAATATGAAAAAAGCATTGATACTCGGAGCCATGGCCTTTGTTGCCATCAACATAATGAGCGTCCAGCAAGCGAACGCACAAGTGGACAAGATGAGAGAGCAGGTCATCCAGGGCTCTTTAGAGCCCGGCAAGCAGAACCAACTCGTCAGCCCGGGTGCCAAAGACACGACCGCCCAGAACACCATCGCCCCCGTGAACAAGCAGCGAGAGCAAGTCCTTCAAGCCACCAAAGACAAAGGCATGCCCAACGAACCAACCAAACTGGATTCGAAGATCGGCCTCAAGCATGGCATGGCCATCGAAGAACAACCCTTGGAGAAGGCCAAGCACGCCAAGCACGCCAAGCATATCGGCAAGGACAAGAAACACGACAAGTGGCAAGCCGAGCGGCAGGCCATGAAACAAGCCAAGAAAGACGCCTTACGGGAGCTAAAGACGTCCAAAGCGTCCATCCAACCCAATACGGCACCGGTCGAAGAAGTGAAGACGGCCGACCCGGTGGAACCGAGCCCGAAGCCCAAGACCCACCTCAGCAAACAAGAGATCGAAACCGATAAAGAATGAGAAACCGATAAAGAATAGAAAAAGCACCCCGCGGGGTGCTTTTCTTATTATTATACAGTAACTAAAGACCCTTAGAAGATCCAAGCCAAAAGCACATAGAGCCAGTGGGCTGCGACACCGGCCAACAGGCCGCCGATGGCGTGTGCGGTGATGGCCTTGCCGATGAGCTTGCGATAGCCGAGGGAGTCGAGCATGGCCGCATGGGTAGAGAGGAAACCGCTCCAGCACATGCCGATGGCCGTGAACACCGCGATGGCGTTGTTGTTGATGATGCCTTCCGAGATGAAACGGGGCACCAAGCCGATGGCGGCGCCTACGGCGCCGAGGGCGGTCATCGGGAACGAGATCAAGGCGCCACTCTCGAAGCCGAACAGCCAATCGAAGACGATGTTGATCTTGTTGGCCGCCCAAGTGATGACCGGGACGCCTTCGTATGCCACGCCCAGGTATTCGCCGTGCTCGCCCGAAGGACCGAAGGTCAGCATCATGACGAGGGTCGAGATGCAGAGCACACCCGGGATAATGGCCAGGCCGATGCTCACGCCGTCCTTGCCGCCGTCGAGCAACGAGTTGAGGAAACGCAGGAACACGCCGCCTTCGCTCTTATAGGAGATCAGCTGCTCGTTGCCCGAGTCGTTGTCGTCCACGGGGGTATCCAGCTCCGGATAGGCCTTCAGGGTAAAACGCTGCATCAGGCGCGTAGAGATGATGCTGCCGACCACGGCACCCACAAGGCCCACCACGGCGCCCTTGCCATAGCCCAGACCCGTCATGAAGGCGATGACGACGAGGCCCATGCCGAATGCCGTTCCGAAGTTGGTCAACGACACCAGCTGGTATTTCTTGAAATAACGGTTAAAGTTCTTGTCGTGCGCCAACGTGATGATAGCCGGGTTGTCGCTCATGAACGTCATGATGGCACCGAGAGCCGCCACGCCGGGGAGGTTATACAGCGGCTTCATCAACGGACGCAGGATGTTCTCCAGCAGTCGGACCACGCCAAACTCGATGAGCAGCTTGCTGATGGCGCCCATCAGGACACAGATGGCCATGATGTAGAAGACCGTCTCCAGCAACAGGTGGTAGGCCGTCTGCATGAAGGTGTTGAGCATCTTGGGCAGGGTCATCTTCCAGGCCAGGAGCCCGAAGAAGGCGAAGAACAGGATGAGGAAGAGAATGGCCTCGAAACTACGTTTCGTGGTGAACCGAAGGGGACGTTTCAGCCACTGTTCCACCTTCTGGAACAGCGCCTCCACCCGTTTGCCATACGCATGGGTCTTGTTTCGTCTGGCTCTGAATAGGCTATGTGGCATGATGGTAAGGTTTTATTTCTTTAAATCACTGTTCAGCAGGTCGACTTTCCAGGTCAAGCCGAGGTTCGCCTGGTAGTTGTTCTCGCCGTCGACGTTGGTGTGGGAGCCGCAGAAATGCACCCTCAGGTTACGGCTGCCCATGGGATAGTACTCGAACCCGACACTCTCGAAATCGACCTTGCGCCCGGGCGCGACATACTGGTCGAAGGGATCCGGAGTGGTGTGGGCCTGAGCCTTGTTGAAGTCATAGCCCGCCTTGGCGAAGACGATCCACTTCTCGCCGAGGTCGACGCCGGCGCCGATCAGGGCGGTGAAGTCCTGTCCGAAGAAACGTTCCTGCTCGAACGAGGCGCGGTTCTGGACATCGACGTACATCTCCAGGACGCCCGTCTTGATCTTGTTTCCCAACGAGATGTAGTTGATGAACTCACCCGGACGGTATTCGATCATGTTGACGGAATAGGCGGTCTTGAAGATGCCGAAGTTGCCGTACCACATGAGGTTGTACGAGTAGATGCTTTGCATGGAGGCCGTGATGAACGGCGAGTTGGTCATCTGCAACAGGAAGAGGTTCTTGCCGGAACGGTCCTGATAGTTGAGCGAGAAGCCCATCTCATAGCAGCACACGTGGTTCCAGAAATCGGTGCCATAGTAGATGTCGACCGGGTCGGAGTCGTATTCCCAGCCGCCGATGGCCACCACCTGCTTGCCTGCCGAGAGGTAGAAGCAGTCGTTCAGGTGCCAGTTGAGGTAGGCCCAGTCGGTGCCTTGGAAAAAGGTGTTGGCGAAGCCGATGTTGGGCGTGTTGATGCGTTGGCGGAGGTGGTAGGAGAACTTGTCGGTGATGGTACCGTCGATCTTGAAACGCAGGTACTTCCCCTGGAAGCCGTGGGCGGAACTGTCGTTGTTGAGATAGTTCTCGTAGGTGAAATCGGCACGGGTGTCAAGGTTCAGGGTGTTCAGGGTGAAGATCTTCTCTTGGGAGAAGGCCTGCAGGAGGCACATCATGCAGGCGGCGAGGATAAGGACTTTTTTCATGATTCTTAATGATGCCGCAAAGATAGGGAGAAAACCGGTACGATTTGTTGGGCGGACCAACAAAAAAAACCGTCGGGCGAAAGCCCGGCGGCGTTATCGGTGGTCCACGGCTTGCGCCGTGGAGGGATCATCGGATACAAATAGCCCGGGGTTGACTGGCGTCAACCCCGGGCTACCGACAGGGCACCCCTACGGGGTGCGCAGGAATCGTTGTTATTGCACTTCGATGTTCTGGACCAATGCCTTCTTCTCATCGACCGTCACCCTTGGCAACGTGACTTCGAGGATGCCGTTCTCGACCTTGGCCGAGATCTGGTCGCGGTGGATGTCCTCAGGCAGCACCAAGGTGTTACGGAACTGCTCGGAGGTGAACTCGCGGCGGAGGTAACGGACGCCGTTTTCCTTCTTGTCGTCCTTGTGGTTGTTTTCCTTGCTCATCTCCACCACCAGGTTGCCCTCGGTGTCGATGCTGATCTTCAGGTCATCCTTCTTCAGACCCGGTACGGAATACTGGATCAGGTAGTTTTCCTTGTTCTCGATGATGTTCATCTTGGGTTCCGAATAGGACACGGTGTCCATATTCATCAGTTCATTGAATAGTGTAGGAATGAAATCCTGCGTTCTTCTAGTCAGATACATAGCTAAATCTCCTATTTTTAATTGATTGATTCTTTGTTGTTGGCCGTTGTGAGGATGTCTCGCAACGACGCTTCCCTGTCAGTCAAATTGCGGACCAAAACAAAAAAGCGGCTTTTTAGGGCCGCTTTTAGGAGATTGCATGCCAATTTGTCTGTTTTCTCTGCAAGTATAGCAGAATTTTATGTCAATTTGGCAGTTTACAAGGGGTTAAACACTATTGTTTCGCGAACAGATCCTTGATGCCGCCGATGGAACCCAGCATGTTGGTGGCCTCATAGGGCAGGTACACGGTCTTGTTCTGCTGGCCGGAGGCGATCTCTTTCAAGGCCTCGACGTATTTCACCGCCAGCAGGTAGTTGACCGGGTCGGCACCTTCGTTGGAGACGGCCTCGGTGATGTTGCGGATGGCCGTGGCTTCGGCTTCGGCCTGGAGGATCTTGGCGCGGGCCTCGCCCTCCGCCTTGAGGATGTTCGCCTGCTTGTCGGCCTCGGCCGCGTTGATCTCGGCCTGCTTCTCGCCTTCGGAGTTCAGGATCTGGGCCTGCTTCTCACCCTCGGCCTTGAGGATCTCGGCACGACGGTTACGCTCGGCCTGCATCTGGAGCTCCATGGTACGGCGGATGCTCTCGGGGGGCGTGATGTCCTGCAGCTCCACACGGTTCACCTTGACGCCCCATTTGTTGGTGGCGTCGTCGAGCACGTTACGCAGCTTCGAGTTGATGGTGTCGCGCGAGGTCAGCGTCTCGTCGAGCTCCATCTCGCCCACCACGTTACGTAGCGTGGTCTGGGTCAGCTTCTCGATGGCCACAGGCAGGTTCTGGATCTCATAGACCGCCTTCATGGGGTCCACGATCTGGAAATACAGCAAGGCGTTGATCTCGGTCATGACGTTGTCCTTGGTGATCACGCTCTGCTTGTCGAAGTCGTACACCTGCTCACGCATGTCGATGCGCGAGGTGGCGATGAGCCGGCCGTCCTGACGACGGGCAATGGTCTCCTTGGCCTTCTCGATCACCGGAAGGATGACGTTGATACCCGCGTTGAGGGTGCGGTTGTACTTGCCAAGACGTTCTACAATCAATGTCTCCGACTGGGAGACGATCTTGATGCCCCGAAGGATATAGATGATGACGAGGGCGACCAAGACGGTCAATACAATGTTCAATGCGCTCATAATTATTAAGTTGTTCAGTTGTTCAAGGACTCAGTTTCGAGGTGTTTTACGGTAAGGATGATGCTGTCGAGCTTGACGATCTCGACCTCGGTGCCTTTCTCGAAGACGGCGCCGTCTTCCGACACCGCTTTCCAGTCGTCGCCGTCGACGGCCACACGGCCGGTATGTTGGGCGGCGTCGATCCGCTCCGAGACGACGGCCTTACGCCCCACCAGGGCATCGGCGTTAGTCTTCACGTCTTTCGACTTTTTGTCCAGCAGACGCATCGCTACCGGACGCAGGAAGATGAAGGTCAACAGCGAGACCACGGCAAAGACCAGGATCTGCCAGGTCAGGTTGAGACCCAGTACCGCGACAAGCGCCGCAAACAGGGCGCCGAAGGCAAAGCAGATCACCCCGAAACCCGCCGTGCAGATCTCAATGATGACCAGGATGAGGGTGGCGATCAGCCAAATGTAATATTGCATATCGATGAGGTTTGGTTGTTTAACAGACAGATATCAGAGCAAAGATAATAAAAAAGGAGAAACCGCAAAAAGGTTGCAAGGTTGCAAGTGAAAAAATGTAACTTTGCACCACGATTTCCAAGACAAACAACTATGAACAAAAAACTCATCAACGTGATTGCCCTAAGCATCATCACCTTTGCCGCCTGCACCCATGGCGAGCAGAAAACCGAAACACCCGCCAACCCGTTTCTGACGGAATACGACACCCCCTTCAAGGTGGTTCCCTTCGACAAAATCAAGACCGAGCACTACCTGCCCGCCTTCGAAGCCGGCATGAAGGAACAGCTGGAGGAGATCGAAGCCATCGTCAACAACCAAGAGACGCCCACCTTCCAGAACACCATCCTCCCCTTCGACAAGTCAGGCGAGACCCTGGACCGCGTCAGCAACGTGTTCTTCAACATCCTTGAATGCAACAGCGACGACGAACTGTTGGCCCTGGCCGAGCAGGTGATGCCGATGCTCTCGAAGCACGGCGACGCCATCTCGATGAACCCCAAACTCTTCGAGAAGATCGACTACGTGTACCAGCACCGCAACGAGACGGGCCTCGACGACCAGCAGATCCGCGTGGTGGAGAAATACCACGAGGACTTCGTCCGCAGCGGGGCCGCCCTTGACAAGGAACAGCAGGATGCGCTGAGCCGGATCAACGAGCAGCTCTCCACCCTGAGCCTCCAGTTCGGCAACAACCTGCTCAAGGAAAACGGCGGCTTCAAGCTCGTCATCGACAACGAAGCCGACCTCGCCGGCCTGCCCCAGGGCAGCATCGACGCCGCCGCCGAGCAAGCCAAGGCCGACGGACAGGAGGGCAAGTGGGTGTTCACCCTCAGCAAGCCCAGCCTGATCCCCTTCCTGCAGTATGCCGACAACCGCGACCTCCGCGAGAAGCTGTACAAGGCCTACTACAACCGCGGCGACAACGGTAACGAATACGACAACAAGGAGCTCATCAAGCAGATGCTCAAGCTCCGTCAGCAGAAGGCCCAGCTGTTGGGTTACGACAACCACGCCAACTACGTGCTCGCCGTCAACATGGCCCACGACGCCGCCACCGTCGACCAGTTCCTCGCCGACATCTTCACCCCCGCCCAGGAACTCGCCAAGAAAGAACTCGCCGAGATGCAGGCCATCGCCAAAGCCGAAGGCGCCAACTTCAAGCTCCAGGGATGGGACTGGTGGTACTACGCCGAGAAGCTCCGCAAGGCCAAGTACGACTTCGACGAGAACCAGATCAAGCCCTACCTCACCGTCGATAACGTGCGCAACGGCATGTTCGACGCCGCCGGCAAGCTCTACGGCGTGACCTTCACCCGCAACAACACCCTCCCGGTATACTATCCCGGCGTGGAGACCTACGAGGTCAAGGAGGCCAACGGCGACTTCCTCGGCATCCTCTACCTCGACTACTACCCGCGTGCCTCCAAGAGCGGCGGCGCCTGGTGCACCAGCTTCCGCGAGGCCGGTCACGACATCAACGGCAACAAGATCTATCCGCTGGTGTCGCTGGTGATGAACTTCACCCCCGCCACCGACAGCGTCCCCGCCCTGCTCACCTGGGACGAGACCGAGACCATGTGGCATGAGTTCGGCCACTCGCTGCACGCCTTCTTCTCTGACGGCCTCTACAGCCGCACCTGCGGTGCCGTGCCGCACGACTTCGTGGAGCTGCCTTCGCAGATCATGGAGAACTGGGCTGCCGAACCCGAGGTCATCCGCACCTACGCCAAACACTACCAGACCGGCGAGCCCATGCCCGACAGCCTCATCCAGAAGATCGAGAACAGCGCCCTCTTCAACCAAGGCTTCATGACCACCGAGCTCATCGCCGCCTCCATCCTCGACATGAAGTTCCACGAACTCACCGAGGTCGACAACCTCGACGTGGACGCCTTCGAGAAACAGCAGATGGACGCCATCAAGCTGATCCCCGAGATCCTGCCCCGCTACCGTGCCACCAACTTCTCGCACATCTTCAACGGCGGCTACAGCGCCGGCTACTACGGCTACACCTGGGCCGAGGTGCTCGACAAGGACGCCTTCAACTACTTCAAGACCTCGGGCAACCTCTTCAACCCTGAGCTCGCCAAGGCCTTCCGCCAGTACTGCCTGCAAGACGGCGGCAACGACGAGGGCATGGTCCAGTACCGCAAGTTCCGCGGACAGGATCCCGAGAAGGAACCCTACCTGAGAGCCAGAGGTTTGGAATAAAAAGAATGACAAAAACAAAAAACATCATTATCAGTTTGGTGTTGGGGTTGATGTGCCTCCAAGCCCACGCCCAGACCATCGGACAAATGGACACCATCCGGCCGCCGAGGCCCAAGGTAGGCTTGGTCCTCGGCGGTGGCGGCGCCAAAGGCGCCGCCCACATCGGCGTCCTGAAATACATCGAGGAGATCGGCCTCCCCATCGACTATATCGTGGGCACCAGCATGGGCTCCATCATCGGCGGCCTCTACGCCCTGGGCTATTCGCCCGACGAGCTGCAGTCCCTCATCTCCCAGCTCGACTGGTCCAAGTACATGAGCAACGACGTCAACCGGCGCGACATCTCCTCGGCCGACAAGAACCGGCGCAGCACCTACCTGCTCTCCATCCCCTTCAACTCCGGCGAGCTCCTCAACAAGCTCCAGTCGAAGGCCTTCCCCGACGAGACGACGAAACAGCCCGGCGCCCCTTCCAACTCGTTCATCGCCTCGCTGCCCAGCTCGTTCGTCGCCGGCGACGACCTGCTCAACCTCTTCAACAGCCTCTGCATCGGCTACCAAGACCCCATCGACTTCAACGAGCTGCCCATCCCCTTCGCCTGCGTGGCCACCAACATCACCACCGGCGATCCCGTCGTGCTGCGGAGCGGGAAGTTCCCCGAGGCCATCCGGGCCAGCATGGCCATCCCCGGCGTCTTCTCTCCCGTCACCATCGACGGACAGCGTCTCGTCGACGGCGGCCTCGTCAACAACTTCCCCGTTGACGTCTGCCGTGAGATGGGCGCCGACGTCATCATCGGCATCGAGGTGGCACGCGGCATGATCGACGACGTCAACGAGCTCCAGTCGCTACCCCAGCTCCTGACCCAGCTCAAGAACATCATGATCCGGGGCAACAACGAGGAGAACCGCAAGCTCTGCAACCTCTACTTCCACCCCGAGGTGAACGACTTCGGCACCCTCAGCTTCACCACCGAGGCCATCGACACCATCGTGCGGCGCGGCTACGACCACGCCACCGCCTATCGGGAGCAGCTGCTGGCCATCAAGCAACACCTGGAGCCCTACGGCGCCACCCGTAAGACCCTCCATGCCCCGAAGGCCCAGTACATCAAAGGCGACACCCTGCAGCTGGAGACCATCACCATGGACAACGTCAACGACCAGGAGTTCCGCTGGCTGCTCCGGAAGAGCAAGCTCCAGCTCGGCCAGCCTATCCCCGCCTCCCATCTGGAGCGGGCCCTCAACATCTTCAAGGGCACCGGCTACTTCAGCAGCATCCAATACCGGCTCACCCCCTACGACGCGCCAGGCGCCTTGGACTCCAACGACTTCAACCTGCGTTTCCAGTTCATGCGTTCCGAGCCCCACAGCCTCTCCCTCGGCCTCAACTACAACTCCGAGGAGAGCGCCGCGGCCATCCTCAACCTCGGCCTGGGCCAAAACCGGTTCTCCGGCTGGCGTTACAACCTCACCGCTCGGCTGGGCCTCAACCCCAGGATCGGCAGCACCGTCACCTGGGCGGGCCTCTCGCTGGCCAACTTCAACCTTTCGTACGACTTCCAGCGCGCCAAGTACAACAACTTCCTATACTACAGCCAGTCCGAGGCCCTGATCTTCAACCGCAACCGCGTCCGTCTCTACATCTCCGAGTTCCACCTGCGCAACATACAGACCCAAGTCGGCTTTGAGTTCGAACACGTGCTCTATCCCCGGAAGCCCCAGTCCGTCGACGCCCAGCTCCTCCGTTTGAGAAACAGCGCTTGGGGCCCCTACGCCATGCTCGCCTTCGACAACCTGGACCACGCCTACTTCGCCACGAAAGGCCTGGATTTCAACATGGAGGTCCACGAGCGCCTCAGCCGACGTACCGACGGCCCCCTCACCGACCTCGACCTGGCGTTGCGATACCACACCACCAGCGGACGGTTCACCTTCATCCCGCAGCTCTACGCCCGTCTCCTCTTCGGCGAGCAGGTGCAATACGCCTACCACAACCTCGTCGGCGGCGACGTCATGGGCCGTTACCACGACTACCAGCTGCCTTTTGTCGGCATCAACCACACCGCGTTGACCTTGGACCACACCGCCGTCGCCCGTCTCGACGTGCGTTACCGGCTCTACGGCAAGCACTACCTCACCGCCACCGGCAACTACCTGCGTTCCGCCCCCAACCTGGGCACGCTGATCTCCCTCAACGACAACACCATCGCCTACGGCTTCTGGGGTGGCGCCTTGAAGTACTCCTACGACAGCCCCATCGGCCCGATCTCGTTCGACGTCCATTACTCGAGCCTCACCCGCGACTGGGGTTCCTATTTCAGCTTGGGGTATATCTTCTGAGAAACGACTTCAAACGAAACGAGGGCGGCCCTATCCGGCCGCCCTCGTCGTCTTTTCTTATACAAAATATTGAATTACAGCGTCTTGTTGTTTTCCAGCAGCTTCATCAGCTGATCCATCTCTTTCTTCGAAAGCCGTATCGACCGGACCCGCTCCTCCACGCTGTTGAGGCGGTGCAGGTCGCTGCCCACGTAGTCGTACATCCCGTCCTTCAGGAGCTGATGCGCCTTCGCCTTCGCCGGTCCGCCGTAGGCGCCACCCAGCGACAGCAGGTTCAGCTGGAACAGGTAGTCGCGCTGCTTCCACCGCTGATACATCGCCGGGTCCGCATACTGGTAACGCTCCGGGTGGGCCATCACCGGCTGGAAGCCCTTCAACATGATCTCGTAGAGACGCTCTTTGGCTTGTGCCTCCATCATCATGTACGAGGTCTCGCACAACACCAGTGTATGCTCTTTGTCGAGCGTCAGGAACCCCTCCTCAAAACGGTCCATGAAACGGGCATCCAACATATACTCCCCACCTAGCGACAGCTCCACTGGGAGGGACACACCGTATTCCTCTACAAAAGCATGATACTTCGCTTCGATCGACGCCCGCGTGTTCTCCGGGTAGTCCTTCATGAAATGCGGCGTCATCTTCACCTTACGGATCCCGTGGGCGGCGAGCCATTTCAAGGCCTCCACCGTCTTCTCCTTGGTTGGGAAGCCATCATCCACGCCCGGCAGCAGGTGGCTGTGCACGTCGCATGCCCCCTCGAGACAACCCTTGGGGAGGGCCGATTTAAACCAGTCGAAAGCCATGACTTGGGACGCGTTTAATCCTCATGATGATGCTTGTGACGACGGTGCTTCTTCTTGTCGTCCTCTTCGTTGCCATAGCCATAGCCACCATATCCGTAACCGCCGTAGCCATAGCCGTAACCGTATCCGTAGCCATAACCATAGCCGTACCCATAGCTTCCGTATCCGGCATGTTTCTTATACTTCACCGAGTTCAGCACCACAGACAGGTTCGGGAACTTCTCCGACTTGTAGATCTTATCGAGCTCCGAGATCATCCGTTTGTCCGTCTTGTTGGCACGCACCACGAAGATGGTGGCGTCTGCCAGCCGCTTCACGATCTCCGGGTCGGCCACGATGCCCACCGGCACGTTGTCGAGGAACACGTAGTCGTACCGTTCCCGCAGGTAGGCCACCATCTGGTCGAGACGGTCGCTCATGAGCAGCTCCGCCGGGTTGGGCGGTACCGGTCCCGAGAAGATCACGTCCATGTTCTGCACCGTCAGGTCGCTGTGGATCAGTTCGTCCACCGTGTCGATCGTCCCGGAGAGGTAGTTCGACACACCCGCCTTCGACTTCACCCCGAACACCTTGTTCATGGTCGCCTTACGGATGTCGAGGTCCACCAGCACCACCTTTTTGTTGGCCAAGGCGAAGCTGGATGCCAGGTTCGACGACACGAAGGTCTTGCCCGAGGCCACGATGAAGGAGGTGAACATCACCACCTGTCCGCCCTTGGCCTCACGGTTCTTCATGTACTCCAGGTTGGACCGCACCAGTCGGAACGCCTCCGACACCGAGTCGCGTCCGTTCTCCTTCACCACGATGGCATGGTCTCCCGCGTCTTTCTTGTATGGGATCTCACCCAGGAACGGGGTCTTGGTCAGCTTCTCCACGTCGCGGCGGAAATGCACACGGGTATCCAGCAGGCGCTTCAGCACGATCACCACCACTGGGATCAGCAAGCCGATCAGCAGGCCCCGCGTCACCTCTTTCTTGGGTTTCGGGGCGATCGGCGAATAGTTCGGCCACGCCTGGTCGATCACCTTGCACGAAGGCTCGATCTTTGGTTCGTTCAGCAAGAGTTCCTCACGCTTGGTCAACATGGTCAGCAACAGGCCTTCCTTAATCTGTTTCTTGCTCTCGATGGCCCGCACCCGGAGCTGCTCTACCGGCACGTTCTGTACTTGGGCTACGGCACTTTGACGGCCTTCTCTAGCCCCTTGGATACGCGTTTCCAGTTCCGCAATGTAAGAGGCCAACGACTCCTTCACGCTCGCTTCCAAGGTGATCAACTCTGTCATCTTGGCTTGTGCATTCGGGTTATTCATGGTCCCCGCCTGCTTATACTTGTTGAGTTGAAGGGCGATCTCATCATACTTATCGATCAAAGTAGCCGACTTGCCTTTCAGACCCATGTTACTCGGAATCAGGTCATGGTCTTTGTTGTCGTTGACGAAGTCCAGCAGGTACTTTGCCAGTCCCTGCTGCACCTGCAAATCCTTCAGTTCTTGTGAATACTCGGCACTGGATGCCACAAATGCTTGTCCATACGACCGCGTATCGATGATGTTATGCCGTTGCTGGAAACTCACCACCTCTTGCGAGATGGAGTCGATGTCGCCATCAAGGTAGGCGATTCGCTCATCAATATATTTCTTGGAGTATGCCAAGATGCGTTTCTGGTCCTCCATCGAGTCCTCATTATAAGCGGCCACCAGGGCGTTCAGCACGTCGGCCGCACGCGTCGGTGAGGTATCGGCCAAGGTCAGGCGAAGGATGGTATTTCTCTCATCGTCACGTGCCACATTCACCGCACTACGATATTGCGCTGCCACCGAAGCCACCGCCCGGCGTTGCACCGCAATCGGAGTCCCATTAAAATATTCATTATAATACCAGGTGTACTGCACCGCCACCTTGCCTATGGGCGTATTCACCGTATCACCTACCTGCGCCGTCATGGCAGGCGCAGTCTCTTGGCCATTAAAATGGGAAAGCTGTACCTGGTTGGCATTGACGGGCGTCACGATCATGGAGGCATTCAGCTGTTCGCTGGCATCCGGGAACAACACCTCTACAGGAGAGTCGTTATACAAGGTCTTATTACGCTTGGCCAGACGTGTAGTGTAGGAATACGAAGTATGCAATCCCAGTTTGCGCACCACTTGTTCCATCAAGGTCTGCGACTTCATGATGATGATCTCGTTGGGGATGGAACTGTACGCCACGCCCTGACCCGTAAACTGACTCATGATGGCCGAGGAACGGAACGATTCCGATCCGCCGCTATTTCCCGTTTTCAGCATTACCGAGGTAGCACTGGCATAGACCTTATCCTGACTCCTCACTTTATAGAAAGCCAAGCCACCACCGATCAAGGCGCAAAGGATAAACCACGGAAGGTTGCGGACCAGCAGCATCAAGATGTCCTTGAACTGCATTCCCCCATTCTCTTCCTCCAAAAAAGAGAGGTCTTCGGTGTTATTAGTGTTATTACTCATAAACGAACAAACTACTTCTGAGTTGATTGATTATTCTTTTTTATTGATGATGGTTAAATAGATGAATCCCAACGATGAAATCACCGATGCCACCGCCCCAATAACGGATACGGTACGATTAAACGCATCCTGAGCGTAGGCTCTGCGGAACGACCGCGTAATAATGATATCATTTTGCTGAAGCAGGAAGAAGGAGTCATTGAACACCTCGGTGGAGCGAGGATCCATGAAATGGGTGACCATTTTGCCATCCACTTCGCGCATCACCGCAATCTTGTCACGTTTGGTATATTGGTTTAAGCCTCCCGCCATCGCCAAGGCTTCGAGGAAAGTACAACGTTCATTATTGATAGTCAATACCTTACCTCCATCGGAAGTTCCCAACACAAATACTCTGAAATTCATAAAACGGACATTCACCATAGGATTGTTCATGTGCCCTCCGGCAATCAGTTGGTTTTTTATGGCATCTTGCAATTGGAGGCGCGTCATGCCAGCCACATGCATCTTACCCAAAGTTGGAAATTCAATGTCTCCATTGACATCCACCAGGTAGCCACTCGTATTATTATTGACATTCTGAACACCTCCGAACGGATTAAAAGGCTCTGCCAACTCCTTTTCATCTCCTACGCCAATTACATTGATTCGCAACTGGTCATTCGGGCTGATCACCGCTTCGAACTTGCTATTCAACGGGATGGTTTGGTTTGGTTTGAGGTCTCGGAGATAGCTGACATCACGCGATGTAACACAAGAGCAAGCCATCACTGCAATGGCTGCTATGACGAAAAAGAGCTTAACAAACTTCATAGTATCAATAATTACAGAATGCAAAAATACAATAATCTAGAGATTTAGGTGATTCTTTTTAGCCACAATCACTCGCTTCACAGCATTTTTTACTTTTTGGGTTACATATTCATTAGCCCACGCCAACTTATTGTCCGTCCAACGCTGGGGATGGGTAGTGATCATCAAGCACTTAGGAAATCGTTCCTCGTGGATTGCTTTGATAATATCATCTGTAGAATGATACACCCATCCTTTTTTAACCCACTCATCTTGAAATACAGGGATTTTATCTCTGACACTCACTTTAAAACCATCCCAACGGCAACCTGTATCCGTAAGATAGAATCGTTCGGAGAAATCGACATCAAAATAGGGTTCAAAGGCGATACCAAGGGAATGATAGTCATAGTGTTTCCAAAGGTCGCGGCTATCCCATTTCGATTTCGGGCTGCCGTGCATGCAAATACTTGTCACCGGAACCAATACTCTCAGTTTTTCAAGATTATCGCAGAAATCTTGATAGGCGGCTTCTAAATTGCCGTTGCATGTTGTCAGCGACTCATAATGATAACCGATTTCATGACCCAAAGAGGCGATTTCAAGGATGATGGAATCGTCCCAGCTTTCTGGAACGGCACGAAAGTAATAGGTCGCTTCCCAACCCAACTCTTCTTCGATTTGAGCAGTCCTCAAACTATTTTGCGGTTTCAGGTCCACGTCGTGACGAAGCATCACGTCACCGTATCCTTTAAGAGCTAAAAGCAATTCTTTATATTTCGAAAGCGTAAAATCCATTTACTTGAATCGGTATTGGTAGTCAAGATTTTCATTCATCATCTTTTGACTTTCAGGATAGTTTTCAATAAACCAAATAAAGAAAGCGGTGTTAACAATATGATCATCAAGAAAACGCTGCCGTTTTTCTTGCCATTCTCGTCTTAGCATTTCAGGGTCTTTCGCCAGCAAGCTTTCCGTATGAGCATACAACTTATCGAAATCGTCAGGTTGAAAGGCATAACAAAGGGCCGTATTTCTACTCAAAGTTCGTTTGGAACGGAAAGACAACCTGCAAATGTATTGCACTTTAGAGCAGGCACCCCAAGAATAGCCGCTTCTGAAGTCATGATCTGGCTGTCGCCGAGAAACATGGAACAATATGTCATCAGAGAGTGAGGGTCTCTTCTGGAGGCACGGGTAGCCGACAAGGTTCAAATTCGGGTTTCATGGCTCGTTCAGAAGTGACAATCACACGACCATAAGGCTTCAGCAATTCAAGCAATTGGCATTTCTGATCCAGGCACAAACCTTGCTATCTTGTCACGGAGTTTGTGATTCAGGATCGATGTAGTTTCCACATCGTTGGTGATTAAGCAAATGCGTTCTATTTTCAAACCATGTAGATTTTATTCATGAAAATCAATTGTTATTATAGATATCTTCAATAATTTGCCACCCCACACTTAATCCAAAATGATTGGGATCTGAGAAATTGTAACAATCTGTAGTAATATCATTCTTTCCAGAATAGTCAAACACTTTTTGTTTACCGAATATATCTTGAAGAATAATCAAATCATTTTTATTAATCTTTGGATGTGTATAACAATAAGCTGGAGAAATAATAATTCTATAATCAGTGCCATGCTTGACAAAAACATCCTTGATATGCACTAATTGTCTATTGAATTCTTCAGTTATCAATGGCTTGCTTTCAACTAAATCACTATCAGTTTTATTACTTATTTCTTTCAAAAAAACATCTTTCGATTTATCTGAACAATGCCTCAGACTGTCTTTTTGAGGTTGAAAACTGACATCAGCAAATCTATTGCTCCTCTCCCAATCATTCGTTATAGTATCAGCAGGAAACGTTCTATGAACGGGTCTAATACGTTCTTTGACAGAAGAAAACCACTTTGAAGGTTTTTGAACAAATCCGTAAAACAAGTTGGCCTGATACGCCATCTTTGATTGCCCTGAAAACTTGTAATGCTTTATTGACAAAACCTGCTTGGGCTGCTGCTCTTTATTAAAAGTGCCTGGGATGTCAAAAACCAAAAGCACATTTCTTATTTCATTGCCATTATTATCTATATAATCGATTTTCTGTTCAATTCCTGTCAATGTCTCAGACCAAGCCTGAAACAAATACTGTCTTGCCTCCTTGGGTAGGTAATGCTGCCAATGGTAGGTATTGAATCCACAGCATCTGGAACTTCCAAAAATAAACGAATTGTAATGATACACTGGATCATTTCTCAAAAATAATTCAGAAGAAAGATAATCCCTATTAGTGTTGTCAAAATATTGTATGCTAAATGGCCGAATCGTTTTAAAAGGATCAGTTATCAAATAAACAGCCAACAATACCATGATGGGGACACCAACAAAAGACAATACTCTAAGTAAAAATCTTTTCATCGTTAAAACTGGAAATAAATAAATGACTGGCTACTTCCACCAAACTCCAATATCATCAACACGATTACCATACTACACAGCCAAGTCAGCCAAGAAGGTGTTTTATTGCTATATTGCAACGAATGTTCCTTTTTCCTAGAGATCCATTCTATGATCAACATGATCGCAACCATTAATATTGCTTTTTTCGTCCCTACATAAAAATAAGGCACACTCAAAATACTGGCATTAAAGATACCGCATACATATTCCCACGCAATTCCAACAGTCTCCGCCCTAAAGATAATCCACCCGAGCACAGCCAGGACAAATGTCAACAACATCTGTCCCGCTTCTTTGGGTGTGGGCAACCATCTACCCTCCGCTACCTGGTTGGTATATTTACGATTCTTGCCAGTCAATATCAAAGGCAAAAAAAGGATAGCATGATACGCTCCCCATGCGATGAAAGTCCAGTTGGCACCATGCCAGAAGCCACTCACAAGGAAAATGATGAAGGTGTTCCTAATGACCTTCGCTTTTGAGACACGGCTGCCGCCCAAAGGAATATAGACATAGTCGCGAAACCACGTCGTCAACGAGATGTGCCACCTGCGCCAAAACTCCGCTATGTCACGACTGAAATACGGCACGTTGAAGTTCCGCATCAACTTAATACCAAATAGTTTTGCCGTTCCAATGGCAATGTCCGAATAGCCCGAAAAATCACCGTATATCTGGAAAGTGAAGAAAATGGCAGCAAGCAGCAAGGTGCTTCCGCTCTGTTCCGTGTAAGTTGAGAAAACTTGATCTACATATACCGCGCAATTGTCGGCCACCACAATCTTCTTGAACAAGCCCCATAGGATTTGGCGCATACCATCAACGGCGGAATCGTAGTCGAACTCTCTCTTCTTCAGAAACTGTGGTAACAGGTTTGTCGCCCTCTCGATGGGACCTGCCACCAACTGTGGAAAGAACGAAATAAAGGCAAAAAAAGCAACGATGTCCTTTGTAGGCTCTATCTTGCCGCGGTAAACGTCAATCGAATATGACAATGCCTGGAATGTATAGAATGAGATACCCACGGGAAGGATTACCTTCAACAGCAATCCGTCCGTGGAAATTTGGAACAGTTGGGCAAACTCCGTGACAAAGAAGTCGTAATATTTAAATGTTGCCAGAATGCCTAGATTCAGCACAACATCAATCCACATCCAACCCTTGGAATTTCTCCTTGTTTCAGCCTTTCCGATCAGCAAACCACTTCCCCACGAGCAAAATGAAGTGAAAGCGATAAGCAGCAAAAAACGCCAGTCCCACCATCCGTAAAAGACATAGCTGGCCACGACAACGAATGCGTTCTGCAAGCGCAGCTGACGCTTCGACTTGCTGATAAAGCGGTCGAAGACAAACCAATAAAGCAAAAACACTATCGGCAGGAATATCGCAAACTGAATGGAATTGAAAAGCATTCGAATTAACTATCAGTTTTTACCCAGCCCAGCTAATATGTCAACTATCCTCTCTGCTGCATGTCCATCCCATAATGGCGGCATGCCCCCCTTCTTCCACTGGCCAGAAAACAGTTTGTCCAACGCTGGCTTAATATTATCGGGATTCGTTCCAATCAATTCGTTGGTACCCATAGTGCAGGTCTCAGGACGTTCCGTGTTGTCGCGCAATGTAATGCAAGGCACACCCATCACGGTCGTTTCTTCTGTAATACCACCACTATCAGTAACCACTGCTTTGGCACGTTCCACCAAATAATTGAACTCCAAGTAACCCATTGGCTCTACGATATGAAGATTCTCAGCACGGATGCCGAGTTCATCAAAAATTTTGGCTGTGCGTGGATGGATGGGGAAAACGATAGGCAAGCCTTGAACATTAGAGACGATCTCGTTCATTAATCGTTTCAACTTCTCCGCCTCATCCACATTGGCGGGACGATGCATGGTCAAGGTCAAGTATTGTTGCGGTTGAAGGCGCAATTCATCATACACAGATGGTTTGACGAACCTGGAACGATTAGCTAGCAGAGTATCAATCATCACGTTGCCAACAAAGAACAAGTTCTTTTCTTCTACTCCAAAACGACGAAGATTTGTGTTTGCCACCTCTGAAGTGGTAAAGAAATAATCTGCAAGGCTATCCGTTACCATGCGGTTTATTTCCTCAGGCATGGTGAGGTCCCAAGAACGGATGCCCGCCTCCACATGGGCCACTTTCGTACAGAGCTTCTTCGCCACAATGGAGCAGGCCATTGTAGAAGTCACATCGCCCACCACCAATACTAAATCAGTCGGATGCGCCATCAAATCCTTTTCGAAAGCCACCATGATAGCAGCTGTTTGTTCGGCTTGGGTTCCTCCTCCACAGCCCAAGTTGACATCTGGCTGAGGAATGCTCAGTTCTTCAAAAAAGGTCTGGCTCATTTGCCGATCATAATGCTGACCTGTATGCACAAGACGGTAATGGATGTCTCTCCCCTCTTTTTCCGCTTTTTGGATGGCATGGATCAAGGGGGCGATTTTCATAAAATTGGGGCGTGCGCCCGCAATAAGGGTTACCTTCATTTCCTGTTCTTATATATCTTATTGTAAACGCTTTTCATCATTCCGTAAAGCTTGCCGTTGGGTTTCATTATGCGTTTCAGTCCCTTGCGCACTTTCCGTACCATATTATCAACAGCCACCATATTACTTGAGTACGAATTAATCTTACGTCCAGTCACTTGCTGAATCACACGAATCATAGACTGTGCGATTTCGTAATAAACTCTATTTGAAAAATGGTCAATATCACCATCAAAATCACTCAAATCATGGATGCAACTATCGATCTCAATATAATGGATTCGGGGCTGCTGCTCAGCAAACTTTATTATTGCTTCATTCAGCAACTTATGCTTATTATTCTTATCCTCCTTGTCGTAATTTGAATTAGTGGCGCCCAATATCAAACAGAGATTGGTCTTTTCAGGTAGCCATTGCAAGCATTTTCTTAAAAACCCAATATAAGACTCTGGCGTTGTTTGCCCGATGCATTCATATTTATCGGAAAATTCCTTCAAATAAGCCCTGGTGAAATGGTTATCCCCGTTTCGAATACTACCATCGCAATAGCCATCCCAATTATTGGGATCGGTCATCAACTGTTCGCCATTAAAAACAACTCGGATGTTTGTGCCTTTTTTCTGGTAAATATAATAGGAAGATTCTATTAGAGTACTCAAAAAGATCACGTCATAGTCCTTAGTGAAAAAGCCACTCTCGGTCAACATGACAGGGTCAACGAAGATACAGTCTTCAACGATTTGCCGCTTATCATCTTCCGAATATGTTTTAAGACCCTCGATGTGAACCGAATGATTCTGTGCATCGATAATCTGTCCATTGACCTCATTGACATAAGTATATTCCGTATCAAAGGCATCCGTTCCTTTAATATAAACTTGAGAATGCGACAAGTCGCAAGGGCCCTTCAAAAGGATACGACAATGCAGCTCCTCAGCCTTATCAGGAGACTTCTCCAGATGGTCTTCTCCATCTATATTGATCCATCCCGGGCACTCGCTTTTATTAAGTTTTGTTCGCACCTCACCAACAACTTCAAGTTCGGGGAATCCCAATTGGGCATACACCCATTGTTCTATCTTCTGGCCCATTGTACGGCATGAGAACAGGAAATGTTCCAGTCGATTATCAATGACCGCATAGAAACCCACGATACCATAATCGCCAAAACGGTCTTTTACGGTAACATAGCCGCAATTATACTTGGGATTCGTAAGCACCGACTCCAATTCTTCAATACTGATACGCTTTTTTGTGTAATTAAGCTGATTACTTCGCATCAGCAACTCATGCAGACGTTGTATCTGCTCCACGCAGTCATAGTGCATCTCGACTTGGATCCGACTATCATAAAGAAACGCCTCGTTGTTAGAATAAGTCCTTGAAACTGTATCCTTTTCTTCCAATATCTTGTATTGATTCAAACGTTTGTGATTCAAATCCTTTTTTTCAAGAACAGCGGTTTGATCAATAATCTCATCAATCACCTCGGGACCAGCTATTTGAATATCAGGAAGATAATGTCTCGCCTCACCCAAGTTGGAAGGATTGTCATCAAGGAAAAGCACATTCACAGGACGCAAAGCCATTTTATCCAGTTTTTCCTTTAGTTGCGGTCCTTTGCTTTCCCAATTGATACTTGGAAAGACAAATAAATCCCAAACTCCAAGATCTTGAAGATGCTGCTTGGTGGGTTCAAACTCATTTTTTGAGCAAATCGAATTGATAATCCCACAATCTGTTAGATCCTTTATCAATCGAGCATTTTGGGGAGGCAACTTAGCACCACCTTCCGACAATATTCCTTCCCAGAACGTATCGTCCAAATCCCAAATGATTAGCTTTATAGTCTTAAGGTCAATCATACCTATATTGTAGTTTTCTATCTGACTTCATCAAGAATTCCATCCATCAAGTCCAGCACTTCCTTTAATACCGACTTGCTTCGTTCCTGTGAAGAAGTCTGCCTTATGGCTTTGTTCTTCACATAGTCCCGAATGGCTTGGGGATCTCTCGACTTGAACTCTATACCCATCTCCTGCATTACCTCATCCACAGTCAGGAATACCTCGCTGGGGAAGAAACTAACTGCAGGCACGCCGAGCAAAGCCGCCTCGCGAGCAAAGGTACCGGCACCCGTTAACATGGCCTTGGTATAATAACACACATCCAATCCGCGCAGCGGGCCAGCTGGATACCACACATTGGGATGGCCTTCTGCATATTGTTTTTCTTCTTCGTAACGCGGCAAGAACAAGATGTTTTCATCTTTAAACACCTCAAACAGTTGGGGTACGATAGTCGTGCTATCCTTTGGCACATACGAAGCCTTCAGGTTTTCTGGACGGATGGTGATGAACTCCTTAAAAGGCAGTTGATCCAAAAAATGCGCATCAGGCTCATAATCTGCGATATAAATATCCTCCTTAAAGCCATGGAATAGCTTGATCTGAGAGTCCTTCAAATGATATTTTTTTTGGATCTTGTCATACTTGAAATAGGAAGGGAATATGAAATAGCTTCCCATAAAAAAAGAGAAGAACTTGAAGGAAATATCGTTGTCACTGAATACGATGGACTTCTTTCTTCTCAACCAAGCCAAAAACGAAGTATAGTTACCACCTAAAGAAAAAGCAAGATCAAACTCAGGCACCTTGAAAAGCATGGCGTTGATACGGGTGATCAGTCCCCATGCTTTTTTTAACCTGCTCTTTCCTTTGTAGTTGCCAAATACCAATGGCTTTATCCCATTCTGTTCAAGCATAGGCAATGTCTCTGAGAAATCACGCGCCGTAATGATCAATTTGTGGCCATTTTTCTCCAAATGCCTAATGATGGGCATCAGCACGTTCACGTGTGGTGAATTTGTCACGTCAATCCATATTTTCATGGTTCAACTTCTTCTAAGATTTGAAATGTTTTTATTACTTTAGCAGGCGCGCCAACCGCCACACAATAGGGTGGAATATCGCGAGTAACAACGGAGCCCGCACCAATAACCGCTCCTTCTCCTATTGTGACACCGGGCATGATAATACTTCCGATTCCAATGTGAGCACCGTCTTTGATCACGATAGGAGCATATTTCAGCGGCAAGTCCATTACAGGAGTTCCCACTTTATACTGGCTCAAATCCCGTTGATGACAAAGCAATTGGCATCCTGCAGTCACCCAAACATTTCTCCCAATAGTAATCAAATCGGGACGCGAGTCTTCTATAATGACTGTCCGAGTAATCTTTGATCCTTTCCCAACATGTACACCCCGCATTCTATGAATCAAGGTCGTAACTTGGGCAGGAAAGGTGAATTGCGCCAAAATGGAGAGGCTTCGGATCCAAATGCCTTTTATGATAGACCAGAGGGTTCTTTTGTTATTTGACATATACATTTTATTGTTATACAAATCGTTGCCCGAGGATTCTAATCCACAACATCAAAAATCGAATTCATTCCATATTCCGACGGCAAGCCCGTTTTCAATTGACCTCGAAGATCTTTACTACCAAAATTGATTGTTCCGTCTTCATTCAAGAATTGTTCCCCTCTCATTTTTTCAGCCCAATGGAGTATTCCCACAATGGTCGGCACTTCAACATCCATTTTTTCAGCCATCCACTTAGCAATCATCACCCCATAGTAAATATCATCCATAAAGAAACGGCAATTCGAGTCCAATTCCCATCTTCCCTGTCGGTTTTGCCTTACGGGAGTTCCTATCGAAGTCAAGGTAGGAGAATGGACAAACGAATCCTTGATATCTTTTGAAATCGAGTTGTATGAAAAATGCTCCAGCGAAAGATAATCCAGCATATGGGTAAACTTCTTGTGCGGGAAAAGTCGCTTTATTTCATCCCTAACTTTTGAATAATCATTATCCAATCTCTTTAACATCTCTGCGGAGAAATCATCATAATCTCGATAAAACATAGGAACATCCTCTTTGTGCTCCCAACAATAACCATGTACTTGTGTTAAGCCATAGCACCGTGAAGGATGGATGATTTGATTATCTACCGACAAAGTTAATGAGATAAAATCATCGCTTTGCTCCGTATGCCCTTTGCCAAACCATTTATATCCGATGTTCTCAAATAATTCCTCGTTCAATTGATTAAAAAAATGGCGAGGATAACAAGCCGCATAATTAACGGCCTTGCCTCCGTAAGTCACTCCAATATGGCCGTATTCAATAATGCGACAAATCCATGGCAAAAGTCCAAATGCGAATGCAACCACCTTATCTAACGACTCCTGCTCTTTTACCTCGTTTACCATCCAGTTGAAACCCGCCTGTCCGTACACAGTTCCAACAAAAACCTCTTTATTCTTATTGATATAGGGAGCTATTTGGTGCAAACAAACCCTGTATTTGTGAACTGGCATACATAGAACTATGTAATCTGCCCGTGGAATAAGTTCCGAAGGATCACTAGAGGCTCTTTGCAAGATATTGGAGTATCTACCCAACACTTTGCCATGAGGGTCATGCCATTCCAATTCGATTTTCTTTTGCCACAATTCCGGCTTTGATGTCAAAATTGACACATCAAAGATCGAATCCCTCAAAAAAGGGATCAAAGTGTGTGCACTACTGCCGCCACCGCATATTACCAATTGTTTTTTCATAACGCATACTATTGTTTACCATATCGCTATTTATATTCCGACACACAGTAATCCTCTTTCCCTGAAGGTAAAGTCGGTATCTTATCAACAAACTCCAAAGTAACTTTCGAGCCAATAAAATGGTTTGAGTAATTAGAAATGATATAATCGAATTGATTCCGATTCTCATTTGGATCCTTTAATTTCAGCAGAACCCGAATATCACCCTCTTTATCTTGTCGGATCTGAAAACGATCGATTTTATTATAAATCAAAACATTGTCTGCATTATGATAGTCATTGTCTCGATAAAGCATGATGGGCAACATGGTCGGAGAAATAGGAACCCCTTGTTTGTTGTACAACAATTTGCCCGCGCGACCCATAACCTGACCCAATACACGCGATACCCTGCCACAAGGACATTTCTCATGCTGAATATAAGCCATATCGCCCACATGATAACGTAAGAAAGGGAAGGCGTAATTGCCCAAATCTGTAGCACATACGTAACCCGTTTGACCGTCAGGCAACACATTCCCTTCCTTGTCGGTTATTTCCACTACACATCTCTCTTCCGAAAGATGCAATCCATGTTGCAACAGACACTCGTGGGCGTCCACACCGCCATCTCCAGCACCATATTCATCATAGACCTTGCACTGAAAAACTCGTTCCAACGTCCTTCTGTATTCAGGCATCAGAATTTCACCCGTGGTAAGGATAACCTTTAATGGCGCAACAGGCAAATGGTTTTTCTCAATATAACGCGCAAAGATAACCATCGAAGAAGCATAACCGCGCATGGCTTTCGGCTTATATTGAATGTAGGCTTCATAATGCTTTTGCATGGCTTCATCCGTCACATCGCCACTGCTTCGCTTCATGTTTCGCATGATCACTTTGTCGAAAATGTCTTTGGCTGAGGTTCCTTTTTTCTTTTTCACTAATGAATTACCTCCCAAAGTAATAAGCTTCTCACCAAGATGATAGCCATACCATTCCCAAGCACGGAATGACGATGCCCATGCCATATTCCAAGTCTGGACATCTTTTTTAAACTTCAACGGCGTTCCAGTACTGCCTCCCGTAGAACCATCCATTGATTTAAGTACTGCTGCATTGTCTGCTATTAATTCGTCATAATGGTCACGCACCATCTGTTTGGTTAGTACGGGCAACTTCTGCAGGTCATCCCTGGTTTTAATATCCTCTGGTTTTAGCAACAATTGGTCAAACAAGTTTCGATAATAAGACACATGATCATAACAATGTCTGACAAGAGCTTGAAGCCTCTCGTTCTGCAAATCAGTCAGCTCTTCTTCAGTATAGCGTTCTGCTTTTTGCATCAATTTCCATTCCCGGGACACACCACGGCATGTAATTATATCTGCCATTGGGAGCAGTATATGTCGATCGATAAAGCTATAAGCACTCATTATTGATAAATACTAAAATACTTTTCTCTGTTGTATTCCCAAGTATAATCTTTCAATCCTTCTCGGGCTTGCTGAATCATTTCTATTGTCTTTTCCTGATGCTCAACTGCTCCTATCATCTTTTCTGCCATCTCATCCGAATTATCGGATGCAAACAAAAGACCGTTCACACCATCCCGAATCATGTATGGCACCCCTCCCACTTTGCTTGAAATGACAAGCAGTCCGGCATTGAAACCTTCTAACAAGGACATGGGCATGTTGTCTGTCACTGGAGACGACAACATAATATCCGCCCGATCCAAATATTCATATATTTTTTCATTTGGGACTCTCCCCACAAAGCTAACACCTTCTATCTTATGCTCTTTGACAAAAGCCTCTATCTCCGATCGGAGCGGGCCATCACCCAATAACGTTAACACAGCCTCAGGATAAACTCGTTTGACTTTTTGGAAAGCCTTTAATGTGCAAGTAATATTATAGGTTGGAGTAAACGACCTGATACTGATGAAGGCTGGAACAATTGAGCTGCGTTTACGAAACACACCCTCTTTCAATTCGATGATATTTGGAATCGTCACGAAAGGGATGTCATTACGATCAAACACATCACTAAGATAGCCGGATAATACAATATTTTTATCTGTTTGCTTCAGATATTTTTTAACCAAACGAGGTCGTTTTTTGAAATAATAGTCAGCACTGCCGCCATGATAGGTCAGCACCGTTTTCTTTCCCAGCTTTTTTCCTGCTCTAACACCTATCACTGCCGGCAAGAAGCCCCATCCAGAACAAGCATGGATATGAAACACATCCCAATCACGGCCTTTCTTCAACAGCTTGAAATAGGCTTTCAATCGAAACAAAACGCCCCCCTTCAAACTGAAAATGGAAGTTTCATATCCTTCGCGGCGAAGCATTCTATTAAGCACATCCACTTGTGTAGAGATGCCCCCTGCGTTTGCTCTATAGTTTGCGACAAACAAAATCCTCTTCATCACAACCATCCTCTACTGCCGATCTTGAAAAACGCCCAACCAATTTCCATGACCGGCACCACATAATACCAAATCTTAACAAAGCGAAAACTTTTGGCATTCAGCCCTGATACTCCATACGCCCAAAAAATGAGAACACATGGTACAGCAGGCAATAAGAATCGCTCAGAATTCGCAAAGCCACTCAACGCAATCACGCCCAGATAACCTATGGCAAATGAACCTATCAATGCAAAATTGCGCCAGTTCTTCTTTACAAACAATGCATCAAACAAAGCAATCAGAACAAAAACCCCCATGAAATTCTTAACATAATTACCACCATGGATCATCATCTGATTATGTTGACCAGTATCTACCATGGTAGAAAAAGGCAACACAAACATCATCGGAGCCATCACACCACCTGTAGCATACTTAGCCCATTGATTACCGCGCATGGTTTGCTCCATTCTTTTATTATCCTGATTTGAGCCTCTGCCATTCCAGACCCGTTCCACCTCATTCATAATAGTACCGCCAGCCATCACAACCAAAGCAAGAATCACCCACATAGCAACCATTACTTTTCGACCTTTTTTCATTACTTGGTTCGGTGCGAACACCAATGCCGTAATAAAAGAAAACAAAGCCACCGCACCCAAAACAGTTCTAAACAAGAAAAGGCTAACAGCCAACACAATTGGAAGTGCAATATTTATAACACTGTACTTCTTGCTCCTCATCAAATAATCCGCCCTTTCCAAAAAAGCAACAAGGAGAAACAACATCTCCGTCTCCTTCAAATGCATACCGCAATAAATAATCAGATTTGGCATCAGCATGGCAAATATGCCAACCATGCGCCCAACCTTCTCGCCCATGCCACGTGCTGACAAGCGATACAGCAATACGCAAGTAACAGCGCCATACACCGTTTTCAGCAACCTTGCAACTATTATGTTCGTCCCAAATAGTTTATAGATAGTTGTAAGGTACAAGACATATCCAGAATCGGACACCCCAGCCCTTGAAGCAAACAGATATGACCATGTCATGCTCCATGGCTCAGCAGCTAACCATTCAGCATCCTCATGATAGCCCAATGAATCCGCCGCATCAAATTCAAACGGAATTCCGGTTTGGGACTGATAAAAGAAATAGGAAAAAAGCACCCAAACAATGCGAAGTAGCAGGGCGAAGACAAAAAGATCCTTGACATAATCCTTTACGGAAAGCCGCTGCCATTGAACCGTAAGACGGCTAGACAATAAGAAGAAAAGTAAGATTTCCACTATACCGAGTGCAATCCACACAAAGCCCATGGCATAGTTCATAAAGGCAATACTGACTATCGCCAAACTGATGGCATACAGCAGGATTCCTCGACTGGAAATTTGTTTGGGGAAAAAAGAAACCATTAACCGAACAGTTGGCGTTTTAGTTTAATAAGATTGGTCATGTTTTTCCGACCAATTACTTTTAATAACCACCCTTTCTTTCTACTATCATTCCATGTTCCCATAAAATGGTGGTCGCAATAGGTGTTTTCTGTCAATAAGAATTCACCCGTGGTTTGTCGGGGACAGAAATAATCCGTCGGAAATACATGTAAGTCCTTATACACATGATATTTTCCATCTTGGATAAAACCATTGGCTTTCATAATTGAAGAGATGCGCACCGTATTGGTGGTCAAATCCATTGTTCCATCCTCCTTTAGAAAATGAGCATCCCTATAGGAATCAAGCTGTTCTTTCACCCACTCCCCTTGTGGCTCGCTTGCCATCAACCCTGTAACTGGTGGTTGATACTTGCTTCCTTCATATCCGGTAAACGCTCCCAAATGCAGCAAATCATCCAAAGGTTTCAGTATCTCCACATCGGTGTCCATATAAACCCCACCTTCGGTAAACAAAGCCCACAGTCTCACATAATCAGTCACAAAAGCAAATTTCCTTGACTCGTAAGCCTCTTTTACGTATGGCACTGATTGCACATCAAAAGAGTCTTCATTCCACAATTTATATTCCCAGTCTGGCATAAACTTGTGCCAACTGGCAATACAATCTTTGGCCAACTGCGGCATCTCGCCACGACCAAACCAGCAATAGTGTATTCTCTTGGGTATCATAACGAAACCAAGTAGTTTACAATACGTTCACAAGCCAATCCGTCACCGTATGGGTTGATTGCCTCGCTCATTTTTTTATAAAGATCCGCATCGTCTAACAACTGCGACACTCCTTGTTCAATCCTATTCTGGTCAGCACCGACCAACAAAACGGTTCCAGCATCCACCGCTTCAGGACGTTCTGTAGTGTTGCGCATTACCAGTACAGGTTTACCCAATCCAGGAGCCTCTTCCTGAATACCTCCGCTATCCGTCAGAATCAGATAGGACTGTTCCATCAAATACACAAATGGAAGATACTGGAGAGGATCTATCAAAAACACATTATCTGAACCGTCTCCCAGTATTTCCATGACCGGTTTCCGCACATTGGGATTCAGATGCACCGGATAAACAAAATCCACTTCAGGATACTGTTCAGACAACGAATGGATGGCATGGCAAATGTTCAAGAAACCCTCTCCAAAGTTCTCACGTCGATGGCCGGTGATCAGCACCAGACGTTTCCCTTTAGCCAATCGGTCCGTGTCGTATCCAAATTGAAGTATACTATCATGTAACTCATTTCGCAATCCTTGTTCGGAATGAATCTTGTTCACCACCCAATGCAAAGCATCAATCACTGTGTTCCCCGTTACTATGATGCGATGTTCATCCACATTTTCTTTCAACAAGTTTTGTTTGGAAAGCGGTGTGGGTGAAAAATGATAGGTCGCAATTCTTCCTGTTATCAAACGATTCATCTCCTCTGGCCACGGGCTATAAATATCACCTGTGCGAAGACCAGCCTCCACATGACCAACAGGAATCTGCTGATAGAAAGCCGCTAAAGCCGCTGCCATAGAAGTCGTTGTATCACCATGCACCAACACCACATCGGGCGCAAGTTCCTTCATTACGTCACGCATGCCCACAAGCACACGGCTCGTCACATCATACAAATCCTGTCCGCTTTTCATGATGTTCAAGTCCACATTAGGAACAATCCGAAACAACTCCAGCACTTGATCCAGCATTTCGCGATGCTGACCAGTAACACAAACCAATGTCTCAAATTGATTAGGATACTTTTTGAATTCATGAACCAAAGGAGCCATTTTTATGGCTTCGGGACGGGTGCCAAAAACGAGTAATACTTTTTTCATTATCTAATTGTTAGAGTGAAACTAACGCAACAATCATAACTAAGGTTTAATCTTTTGCTTTATTTTAGAACCTATTTTTTTTATTACTTGTCTAATTTTTAATACAGCCACTGGTTGTTTATATAATAATTCCGTCTTTTTCGGCTGTTTCTTCCAATCCACCTTTCTCAGTTCTTGCCTGGTGACTTCACGATATTCTGTTGACAAATAATATGGCAACAAACTGTAAGTTCTCAAATTATCTATCAGCTGCTTGTAATCGGGATTGTTTTTTTCTTCATTCTCAAGGAAACCCACATTCCAAAGCATGTGACATTTTGGATTATACAACTTCCCCACTCCTCTATTGGCAACATCGACATCCTGATTATAATATGCTAATGGTTTATTCAAAAAAACCACTTTGTATTTCAACGCTATGCGAATCCAAAGCAAGAAATCCTCGCCCAATTTAATCCCCTTAGGAAAGCCTTGCATTTCATCAAATACTTTTCTTGGAACAGAAACAGTATCCGTACACAATGGCATATACATCGTCTTTGCATACACCCGACAATAATTGACATATCCCTTGTCAAAGCCATCTTCAACACCAACTGAAGCAACTCGCGTCCTATGATTTGTCTCGTTAACAATGGTATAATTCGTCCCAAATATGCCTGCATCAGGAAATTCCTCTATCAATTTCGACACCTCTTCAAGAAAAGTCGATTCCCACCAGTCATCAGCATCGAGAAAACAAAGATAATCTCCGCAAGAAGCCGCCACGCCATTGTTTCTTGCCATGGACACTCCAGCATTCTCTTGCCGAATCAAACGACAATGACCATGTACTTCTATGGCTTGAGAGGCAATTTCAGCTGATTCATCCCGACTGCCGTCATCAACAATTACCAACTCAAAATCGGTGAAGGTTTGATCCAGCACACTATTGATGGCCTTCGCAACGTAGGGCGCCTTGTTATAAAGTGGTATAATAACGGAGAATCTCATCGCTATTCCACTTTCTTCAGACGATACATCATCATTTCGATCCTATCGCTATCAAGTTCCTTGAGTTCTTCCCATGGACCGACCTTTTCACCAAGCACTTCGCCTTCGGCACCCGTATCAGCAAGGATCTTACCATCCTCCATCTTCCAATGTTTTTGATCCATTTGCATCATGCCGTCTTTTATCTTTAATTGACCTGAAGCCAATGCAGCATCAATTTCCACTTGGCTGACGCCTTCTGGCAACGGGCAGAAAAAGTCAATCGTCCCATCCTCTTGGAATACAACTTGGGTGTTGAGCAACATGATCATATCCTTGTCCAAATTATCTTTGGCCAAAATCGTTTCTATGCCAACCCATTCCACTTTACATGTTTCGTCGTTAAATTGCATGGTTTCTGCAACAGTCCATTTCCCAATTATGTTTTTCATAGTTTATTAGTTTGATTATTAGCAATTTAGTAATTTTCAACCTTCAATATAGACATATCAGATAGCAAATCTATTCTTCAAATAATTCACCCGATGTCGTAGTTTTGTTCGGCTCACTTTTCGATACAGACTCCAATCACATAAACGATACAGTTCTTTCCTCTCAGACTTCAACGCGTTCTTAAAAACCACCTGGTAATGATGCGTGATGGCACGATAAACTATCGTTTTGTCGAAACCCCTTTTGGACAGGAAAAAGGCCGCCAAAGTATTGGCTGTTTCAATCAAGTCACGGAGACGTTTGACATTGCCCGTTGTGGTAATACTATTGGCTCGCACTCTATAGTCATACAAACTCTCATCAACGACTTTTACCTTCTTTGCATAATAACAAGCGAACGGAGTAAACAGATTATCCTCATGGTAAATTCCTTCTTTAAACTGTAATTTATTCTTAGAAAGAAACATTCGATTATATATCCTCAACACAACACAAACAAAGGCAAAATCTCTATGAAGCAAAGCATTTTCGTTGTAATAGTCCATACCTGTTTCGTAAGACTTTTCTGCCAATACATCAGAAGGATTGTATAGATTTGTTTCTTCAATAAAACGGCGACCGGAAAAACACAGCAAGTCCTCTCCATTTATGTTTCTCGACAAGACTTCCAAAGCGTTTAGTTCCATCCAATCGTCACTGTCAAGAAATAGGATGTAATCGCCTTTTGCGGCGTTAATCCCTGTATTGCGTGCAGCAGAAAGGCCACCATTGGATTGGCTGATGATTTTGAACCGGCTGTCTTTATCTGCATATTCTTCCAGAATAGAAGCTGAACCGTCAGTGGAACCATCATTCACACAAATGGCTTCCCAATCAGCGAACGACTGATTAAGGACGCTATCAAGGCTATCCTTCAGATAAAGTTCAACGTTGTAAACAGGAATGATAATTGAAAAAAACATTTATTAAGACTGTAAAAAGAACACACGATCAAGTTCAAGCAAACTGGAATCATCACGGACTTGACGACCAGACGTTGTCACTGCAGTTTCAAAACCCAGATCACGCACTATCCTCAGCGTTTCCAGATTGTAATCGCCATGTGGATACGCCATGTGACGAACAGATTTTCCAATCAATTGTTCCAAATCCGTCTTACACTCGTTAATTTCGCGATACTGTCCTTCGACAGACAATCTACTCAAATGCGGATGAGTACAAGTATGGACACCTATAGAACACAAGGTATCTGAACTCAATTCCAGAAGTTGATTCACTTCCATCATTTCAACAGTTGGATTCCATTGTGGCTTCAACACACCTCTGTAGTAATCGCGAGTCATATAAACACAAAAAGGAATCTGTCGTTCTTTAAGGATTGGGTAAGCGAGTGTGTAATTATCCAGATAACCATCATCAAAAGTCAAGCAAACAAAAGTATTTTTGTTTCTGGATTCAAGTCGTTTAGCAATTTGGTCAACACTTATAAAATCAACTCCTTGCTTCAACATAGCATCCAGCGATTCCGCAAAAAATCCAGCAGTAACCTCCAACGAACTCGCTTCTGGCTGAGGGCCAATGTGTTCCACAACACGATGAAGCATTAGCACCTTACCCATAGCAGGATGAAACAAGTTATGTATTTTACGGATTAGACTCATCTCGTTATGCATGAGAAAAGAAGGTTATTATTTTTTTAACTACTTTATGAGGTTTATGTATCAGCCAATACCAACTAAAAAACTTCAAACCACGTTTTTTTGTAAAAGAAAGTAATTGCGTGCCGTGCATACTATCAGCGATATTGTAATAAAACCTCAACCTCATTTCAGGATGAGCCTCAAATGCTTTGTCAAAATCATCAAAATAGCGCAGACGCATCTCAAGCAACTTCTGTGCAATATCCTTTTTACGTGACATGGTCAGCGTTTCTTCTCCCACGCCTGTGTAATAAAGCACTTTATGAATTTTACCAATAGGATATTTCAGCCAGATACGAACCCAATAATCATAATCTTCTACCAGGAAGAGAGTCGTGTCATAACCGCCAACAGTTTCAAGCACCTCACGCTTATACATGAAAGCATAACACACACAATTATATAAAGGTAAATATATTTGTGGATCAGGAAAATCAACATCGCCGAGTTGTTCTCCAGTCTTTAAACTAAAAGACGCATAACTAGAAGTAACCAAACCTATATCTGGATGAATATCCAAATAATTGACAAACTCTTCCAACATGGTCTCCCCCATTCGGTTGTCATGGGAAGTCCACGTCAGGTATTTGCCCTTTGCTTCCTGAAAGCCGCGATTCAACGATGCGGGAAGTTTGAGGTTGTGCTCATTGTTAATGATACGGATACGGCTGTCTTTTTCAGCATATTGCTGCATGATACCCAACGAGTTGTCTTTGGAACAATCGTTGACAAGAATAAGTTCCCAATCGGTGAAAGTCTGAGCCAGGACACTATCCAAGGACTTAGCCAAAAAACCAGCACCGTTATAACAAGGAAGAACTATGGATACCGTTGGTGTCATTTGCTCTTATTTTCGTTAATAGACCAACCCGGTTTATACACTGGATGTTTCCCCATCCGATGAAGCCAAGCATCTCTTATAGCTATCCATTTTAATTTTTCGTATGGCGTGGCGTTTAAGCCCTTCAGCCGGGCCTTCAATGCAGATTTGAACCGTTTCCAAGCCACTTTTGGCAAATGCCGTTTGAGCATAACCATCTCATTACGATTGCTGTAATAATCCCCCCAAGATACCGAAGCCGTTTGTTCGGCGACTTGTCCTTTAAACTGGCTGACCGTTTTAACATCGTGAACAATTCTTATTGAAGGAACGCAGATGATTTCGCCATATTTTTTAAGTCGAAGGCTATGCTCAGAATCGTCATTATAAATGAAGAACTTCGGATCAATACACCCCACTTTCTTTAAAGCTTTGGCATTGATGAATGGTCCCACATAGGATAAAAAATCAATCTTAAAAAAAGTCTTCTGATAGTCCTCAAGCGGCGCAGACTCCCAAATAATATGATTTGACGGCGTAACCTCATAACGACTTCTATGACACAAGTCAAAATCGCCATCTGGTTTCATTACAGCTGCGCAAACTGCTGAATAGCTATCCACCGGATGTTGTTCAGAAAAATTGTAAAACTGCTCCATCATATCGGGTTCGGGATAGGCATCATCATCAGCTATAAAAATCCAATCAGGTTCAAATGTCATTGCCTTCTTTTCACCAAGATAAAAACCTCCTGCTCCACCCAGATTGTCCTCTGTATTAAGAACATGTTTTTCAAAAGGAGTATTTGTATTCTGCCATGCCTCAAGATAATCAGCGGTACCATCCGTGCTATGGTTGTTCACCACGACAAGATTACGGAAATGCTTTGTCTGTTGAGCATAACACTCAAGGGTTTTCTTCAGTTTTTCAAGTCTATTAAAAGTTACTATTACTACGTCAATATTCATGGTATTAGGGTATTATAATAAAGATTCCCATTTGTATTTTGCTTGCTCAATAATTGGAGCCATGTCATAGTATTTGTATTCGGCAAGACGTCCTCCAAAAATCACATTGCCATTCTGCTCCGCCAGACTCTTATACTTTTGATAGAGTTGATTGTTCTTTTCATCATTGACAGGATAATAAGGTTCCATTCCTTCCATCCATTCCGTGCTGTATTCTTTTGAAATAATGGTACAAGGGCACTTGTACACTTCGTCACCGAACATCTCAAAATGCTTATGTTCAATAATTCTCGTATAAGGGACTTCTCTATCCGTATAATTGACCACCGCATTCCCTTGATAATTTGGAATATTCAGCAGCTCTTGTTCAAATTTAACTGTTCGGTACTCAAGTTTCCCAAAACAATAATTAAAGAATTCGTCAATCTTCCCTGTAAAAACGGTTTTTTCGGCAACAGATTCCCAATAACCTCGTTTTTCAAAAAAATCGGTATTTGTCTTCACCTCTATCCCTTCAAGCATCCCGTCTATCAACTTATTGTAACCGCCAATGGGAATACCTTGGTATCTGTCATTGAAATAGTTGTTGTCGAAAACCAGTCTCACTGGAAGTCGTTTTATAATAAATGCTGGCAAATCCGAACATTTTCTCCCCCATTGTTTTTCCGTATAACCCTTAATCAATTTCTCAAAGATATCCTTCCCCACCAGTAACAAAGCTTGTTCTTCCAAATTACGCGGCTCACTTACACCTTCTGCTTGCAACCTCTCCAAAGCATCAGCCTTTTGCTGGTCTATTTTCTCCACTGCCTCTTCAGGAGTGACAACTCCCCACATCCGGTTGAACGTGTTCATATTGAAAGGCAAGTTGAATATTTCTCCTTTATAATTGGCTATCGGCGAATTCGTGTATCTATTAAAAGGCACTATTTTATTCACAAAATCCCAGATTTCTTTGTTGGAAGTATGGAAAATATGTGCGCCATACTTGTGAACATTGATGCCTTCCACATTCTCACAATAAAGATTTCCCCCTCTAGAGGGACGCTTGTCAATTACAAGGCACCGTTTACCAGATTGCCTGGCAAAATATGCGAATGTGGCACCATAAAGGCCTGAGCCGACAATCAAGAAATCGTATTCTCTCATATGTTTTCCCACTTATATCTTAAGTTTTCTTCTCACCTTTCTTTTAATAGAAAAGAACCACGGAGTATAAGCATACCCGAACCATTTTAACCTTTGACTCTTTGAAAGCACCTGTCTTTCATTTGAAAACTCTTCCCAAAGCAGTTTAGAATCATACCTATAATCCTTAATAAGATACCACAAATAATCCCTTATTCTTTGATTAAAAGCATCATGATATCTACCTTTACTCCACTCATCAAGCCCTTTTAACATATCAACTTCACTACGCCAACCTTTAATTTGATCTCGAGCAGAAAGCGATTTTATTCTACTGGTCCAGGAGCCCTCACTCTTATATCGATAAACTGCGGTAACATCCGAAAAACAATATACATCCCCATTCAAAGACGCCCAAATGACCAATGGATAATCACCTACATGACATTTCCTGCAGCAATCAGGATAGTCAACTAGCATTGTTTTTCTGTATAAGAACGTTACAGTTTGAAGCCACATCCCTCCTCCAATGACGATATCCTTGACAGAAACAGCGCAATCTGATTCGTATCTTTTCCATGACACCATCTCCCCTGAGTCTAATATCCATGCATCAGAACAACATAAACTGCAATCAGGATGCATCTCCATATAGTCCACCTGCTTCTGCAACTTCAAAGGATCAGTCCAATAGTCATCGCCTTCGCAAAGAGCGATATATTTAACGTTTGTCGTAAACCCAGCAAGGTTCTTAGTCTTAGCTTTACCTATAGAGTAATGATTGTATTTCAGCAAAAGAACACAGAAAAAGCAATTCTTGTTCTCTTTATGTTGTGCATATATGCGAAGATACTCATCGGTTTCCTCTGGCGTCGAAAGACCAATATCTCTTCTATCGAAATTAGCGTCCAGATAATCCTTTATTACTTCAGGCTCACCATCTGAACTAGCATCATCAACTATAATGCACACAAACGGGAATGAGGTTTGCTGCATCACAAATCCGTTCATCGCATCTGTAATATAATTGACTTGGTTGTAAGTCATGCAAGTCACTTGAAGCAAAAAATGATTATCTTCCATAATCAATGATTATCGGTTTATACTTTCATGTATTTCACCAACTCATTAGCTCTTTTATACTCCTGTAGATTTCCTATGTCAATCCACGTACCATTTAATGGAAATCTAATAACTTTTCGTTTTGCTGCTATTAAAGCATCTATCAAATCTGTTGCATTGAAAAATGCACCCTCAGGAATTAATTCCAGAGCCGTTTTTTTAATCAAATAGATTCCTGCGTTAGCGTAATAATCGTATGTGGGTTTCTCTAACAAGCCTTTTATATTACGATGCTCCTCTATGTCTAAAATACCATACGGAATAGAAACACTAAAGGGGACTGCCGCCACACTCATTTCAGCATCATGCTCCTTGAAATGGAGATAAAAAACCTCGTAGTTAATATTGGTGAAAAGATCGCTGTTCATCACCAGCACGGTGTCATTGTAAAAGTTCGGTATAAAACGGATGCTCCCAATAGTACCGAGAAATTGTGGCTCACGAACCGTTTCCACCTGTACTTCATTTCGCGGCTGCTTGAAATGCTCTTCTATTTGTTCGCCAAGATAATTTACTGTGACCGAAATGTGCTTCACACCATAAGAAATAAGTCTATCAACATTATGGTCAATAATAGCTTTATCACCCACTGGCAATAACGGCTTAGGGGTCTTATCAGTAAGGGGGCGCAGACGCTCTCCTTTACCACCCGCCATCAATACTACATCTATTGGCAAAAAATTGTGGTATTTAATCAGATTACATACTCTGACGATATGGTTATCTGCATCCAAAACCGGCACAAAGAATATTTGTTTCTCTCGAAGAGCCTTGAGATGAAAAGCATCGTTTTGTCCTTCGACAACATACTTGAAATCAGTGTGCATTACTGTACTGACAGCATCTTCCAAAGCAGCGCCACGAATTAATCCACGCCGAATATCCCCGTCAGTCAATGTGCCTACCATACGTTCCTCATCATCAACGACAAAAAGAGTCTGCCAATCATGCGATGTGCCATCCAATGCCTTCAATGCATCAAGGATGGTGGCAGTGTAAAAAATAATATATCTTTTCACAGCATTAAATTTCAATTAATTTCTCTGAAATTACCAGCTCAGCAACTTTCCAGTCGAACGGATTGTCAATATCCACCGAATAAAGCTCAGGCATAGCATACTTACGTATTTTTGCAAAATTCGCCATACCTTTTTCCATTAAACTTTTTGGGTTTATAACATATATTGAACCATTCAACTGCCACACTTTGGGCGCATCCTGCCTTCGGACATAAGAACCATCTCCTTTACAAAGTACCAAAAGTCCTTCTTTATCTTCCTCATAAGCATCATAATACGGGTTACATGGGGCACTCACAACACTTGTCACCATGTCAACACTATCATCATAAAGCCCCACAGCCTCTTCCAAAAACTCAACTTTGCGAAAAGGGGAAGTTGGCTGTAACAGCAGCACAGCATCATAATGTTTGCCTTTGTCGGCAAAGAACTGCCAAGCATGTTGTATCACCTCATTGCTACCACATGTGTCTGTTGCCAAATAATCGGGACGTGTGAATGGGACTTTCAAACCGTAGTTCTCCACCACTTCAATAATCTTGTCGTCATCGGTGGTCACACATATATTCTCGTCCATGGTGAACTGACGCGCCACATCGATGCTGTAACAAATCAGCGGCTTGCCATTTAGAGGCCTAATATTCTTATAAGGGATGCCTTTGCTACCACCCCTTGCGGGGATTACAACCAACACTTCCATTTCACTAGAGCATAATCGGTTCGTCAATATCATAATCACATAGAGCTTTTGTACCGACCACAACATCCCAATGTGCTGCGCTTATTCCAGAACTGGCACGTTTTACCACAAGGTTGTCTGGTGTCAGCAACTCCCCCTTCTTAATCGGACATTTTGCAAGGATTGACTTCAAGACTACCTTTGCATTCTCAACCTCGCTCCTATTTGGACGTTTAATACCATCACCCAAAGCAGTTTCAATGTTACGAATCTGTTGCACCATTAGTTTCAGCTCGGCAGGTTCCAACGAGGCCTTGTGGTCTGGTCCATCCATAATGCGGTCGAGTGTAAAATGCTTCTCAATGATTTCTGCTCCCAAAGCCACCGCAGCCACTGGCACCTCGGTACCCATAGTGTGGTCACTGTAACCCACAGGACACTTGAAAGCATCGCGCAGCGTACACATTGCTTTCAAATTCACCTCATCCATCGGGCAGGGATAGTTGGTGGTGCAGTGGAGTATAGAAATATCTTTTACACCTGCATTAACTAAGGTATCATATGCTATAGCCACTTGTGCCAGATTCGACATTCCAGTAGATAATATCACAGGCAGATTAAGTCCCCCAATATATCTCAAATAAGGAATATTGGTAATTTCACCTGAACCTAACTTCACCAAATCAATTCCCAAACTGATTAAGAAATCCAAAGATTCCCGTTCATCAGCAGTTGAAAGAAAACGGATGCCAATATTATCACAGTGTTCCTTTACAAGTCTAAAATGAGCATACGACAATTCCAGTTTTTTCAACATTTCGTACTGGGATTCTAACGAGCTCATATTCTCGGCCTGGTACTCTGCCATGCGAGTGTTCTTAGTAACAACCAAATCGGTATTCCACGTTTGAAATTTTATGATATCCACACCGGCTTCCTTGGCAGCATCACATAGTTTGTAGGCCAAGTCGAGTTTGCCGTTGTGATTTACCCCTGCTTCCGCAATTATTAAAACGCGTTCCATAAACAGTTAGATCTTATCGTTAGGTCTTACAACTTTACATGGTGAGCCGTATGCAATTGAATTGTCTGGGATGTCTTTTGTCACCACGGCACCAGCACCAATCAAACTATTCTTTCCAACACCTTTGCCCAACGTCACAATCACACCATCATCCAACAGCGTATTTTCTCCTATTTTCACTCCTCCCGAAAGAATTACACCGGAAGCAATATACACATGATTTCCGACAATATTGTCATGATTCACTTGCGAACCCGTATTCACTACCACATTGTTTCCGATAACAGGTTGAGGTGTAATCAGGCATCCGCATTCAATCAAAATGCCAGTTCCCATCTTTGCATCCTTTGATACCACAGCATCAGGATGAATGATATTGACCGAGTTCCAACCACATACAGAGAAAAACTCGAACAATTTTTTTCGAAGCTTCATTGAACCTAATCCAATGAAGAATTTATCTGTGTTATACTTGGCTCTGATTGATTGAAGATACTCCTTGTCGAAATCCTTGTATCCTGGTTCTACATAAACTCCATTCAACACTTTACCCCAGATAGTCTCGTTTACATCCAGAATGCAAGCAGGCTCATATATTGCCTGTTCGCGCATATTATACAATACGACATTGCAGTGCTGTCCAGCACCTACAATGACTACTTTTTCTTTCATATTCATAGATTATAAACGAATTCTTTTAATTGCTTAACTATTATCTCGGAAGCGTGGCCATCACCAAAATAGTCATTCGGCTCAAATTTACCATGACTCATGGATCTATCAATAGCATCTATTATTTCGGGCAATGACCTACCGCAAGAAATGATGTTACCGCACAAATATCTTCCTTTCTGCCTATCACCGATATTAACCGTTGGTACTCCCAGATGCGGAGTTTCAATAATACCACTTGAAGAATTACCGACGACACAAACAACCTCTTTCATTAAAGATAAATACCTAAATTGTCCTAATGTGGGTATATAATGTATAGCTGGACTATTGTTTGCAGCATCTATAAACATTTCGTTCATCTGAACGCCGCCAAAGTCCGCATTGGATTGAGTTATTATTATTTCGACATCATTATTTGGCAATGCATTTATCAAGTTCTTCGCCATTGCGAGGTTTTCCTCTAATGACATCATGGTTTCGGGATGAAGTGTCGCCAATACCCACTGCTTTCCATAATTAACGTTCAAACTCTCCGACAAATCCTCTCGTGAGAGAAGATGGAAATGTTCAAAATTATCTATATTGATCTCGCCAGTGACATAGACATTAGCGTTCGACCCCGTCATTCTACATATATTATCGTATGATGGTTTTGTTCCAGGGAAATGCAAAGCTGACATCATGGCAACCGCATTTCTCACCTGATTATCAATCGCACCTTCTGTTATATCTCCTCCTGAAATATGAGCCACAGGAATATTCATCACAACGGCAGCACTTACGATAGGCAGCAATTCATAACGATCGCCTAGGACAACCACCATATCAGGTTCGAGGGCAGTGAAAGCATCGGCCATACCCATAGAACAATAGCCCATGGTATGCACAATTGCCTTCTTATTCTCTGTCGAGAGATGCATATCTACACGGGCTGATATTGGATAGCCGTCCTGCTCTATAAACTGAACCGTTTTGCCATGCTTTTCACTTAGATGCGATCCCGTGACGACCAATTGCAACTGTAGTTCCTTTTCATGATACACTCCATCGATGACCCATCTCAATAGGCCATATTCGGAACGAGTAGAAGTGACAATACAGATTTTTTTCATCCTAATAATATAACTCCCACTTATAAAAAGTCTGCTCACCCCCCAATAGCGGCAGATTACGTTGGTCAGTCTCTTCTAATTGTCTATAACCCAATTTAATAAACCTCTTGAACGAACCAACATTATGCTCTGAAACCCACGCTATATGTCTCTTGATATTTTTAACTTTTGCAATCTCATCTATTGTATTTATCATATATGTTCCAATACCACGCCCAGAGTACTCTGTCAACAATCCCGTTGTATCTTCTATAGTTTGTTCATCAATATAATCAATATAGAAAAAACCAACCACTGTATTCTTCAAAGACACTAAATAGATCTCACGGTCAGTATCGTTCATATGTTTTTTATACCAAGCTCTAAATACTTCTTTATCAGGCGGAGCTGTAAAACCACCCCATTTAATGTTTTCTGGATCACATTTGATTTTGAACAAAGCCTCAAAATCTTCATCACAATCTTTTGCTAACCTGTAGGATAATTCTTGATTGTCCATTTCTAATATTATTTATTTTAATATCTCACCGAACTAGGGATGTTCACTGCCCTATCGGCAAACCAGATAGCATTCTTCAAACTGTCATGCTCACATTTTTCAAACATGAGAAGACGATTCATAAGTTCCCAAATCGGGCGGGTCATTACACCGCTGTCATTGGTTTCTTGCAGGAAGGTTTGCTGCGCATCACGGTCTTTTAATATCACCACATTGAGCCAATAGTTGGAGAAACTATCGGCAGGCTCGGTAAAGAAGTCGATGTCCTCAACATTCTTGAAAAACTCTGCGTAAACAGTAGCAGTTCTTCGTTTGTTTGCGATAAACTCATCCAAATGTTCCAACTGGGCACAGCCCAAGGCAGCATTGATGTTGGGCATACGATAATTATACCCAATATGGTCATGCCTAAACTCCCAACGGTGCGGTACTTTCGCCTGCGTGGTCAAATGCTTGGCCAAGGTTCCAAGTTCCTCATCCATGAAAAGCAGCATACCGCCACCACCAGTAGTGATGGTTTTGTTGCCATTGAAACTCAAAACGCCAACCTTTCCAAACAGACCAGTATGTTTTTCTTTGTATTTACTACCTATGCTCTCGGCTGCATCCTCAACCAACTCTAAGTGATACTCAGCACATATAGTTGCAATCTCTTCAATACGAACGGGATGCCCGAAAGTGTGCATCGGCACGCAGGCCTTCACTCTTCTTCCCGTATGCTTATTGTAGCATTGTCCATTACGAATCTCAGCGTTCTTCACCAACCAGTTCTTCAAAGCATCGGGAGAGAGCCCCATCGTGCTTTTATCCACATCGATAAAAACAGGATGAGCTCCTATATAACTGATAGCATTACAAGTAGCAATGAAAGTAAGGGCTTGTGTCAACACCTCATCATCTCGTTCAACACCCACCAGCATCATTGCCATGTGCAGAGCATTTGTACCGCTTACACATACCACGGCTTTCTTGGCTCCAGTATATTCCGCCATATCATTCTCAAAACGGTCAACAAACTTGCCCACACTGCTCACGAAAGTGGTGTCGATACATTCATTGAGATATTTCTTTTCGTTACCGATAAACTTCGGAACGCTCAATGGAGTAAACTCTTGATTACCGTATAATTCTTTTATGAAATCAATCGTTTTTCTAAACATAGCACTTTACATCTTTTGGTCGAGATTCTTACCTTTTTCTTCATGCTCGAAGTTAGGTATAAACTCCTTGATGGCGTTAACCACATCTTCCTTTGTGAAGTCACTTTGAAACAGGGCTTCCAATTTGGTGAAAAAGGCATTCACCTCGTTTATTGGACGGCGAGTGGTCTCCTCAATTACACCCAAAGCTTTGAATCGCTCCATATTGATTCTCTCGCCAGGGATATAAAACTCTTCATAAGCCTTCTCTCCAGTCGTATCACTCTTGAAATAGACGACTGGGTATGTTTCACTATCATGAGACATATGGTGTGCAAAACGCTTGGCTTCCTCGTCATTGATACACTCTTTCTTGCTAAAGCCTTCTGCCTGCACAAAAGCGTCGCATATAGCGCTAAAAGTGAGCATCTGGTCTTCGCCTAACTTCGGGAAAAAGACCTCACCTCCATTACCCAAGATACATGCTAACATACAAATCTGTCCGCTCTCCTCTGGAGAGACAAAGTATCGCTTCACGTCACTGGGTGCAGCTAATGGCTGCCGTTTCTGCATACGGTGAAGCCAACCATCAGGTAGAGAACCATTGCTGAAAGCCACATTGGCAAAGCGAGCTGTGGTAACTTTAAACTTATCATTGTAAGCCATCACCAAGTCTTCCATAATCCGTTTACTGGCTCCCATAATGTTCACGGGATTGGCTGCCTTATCGGTACTCACACAGAAGAAATGCTTTGGTGGAAACTCACAAAGCAAGTCCATGAATTTTTTGGCTTTAATGTCGTTATTTTCAATCAATGCCTGCACACTGTAACGGTCTTTCTCGGAACGCACATGTTTGTGAGCGGAAAAGTTGGCCACAATGTCGAACCCCTTCTCCTCTCGAAAAATTCGTGCGAAAATCGGATCGGCAAAATTCAGCGTATAACAGCGAAACTCTTCAGGCACAAAAAGGCCTTCTGTACTTCGTACATCACGAACCAATTCCGCAAGACCATTCTCATTGAGATCAGCCACAACCACACTCTTAGGTTCGAAGCGCAAAACCGCCTTGATGAAACTAGAGCCAATGGAACCAGCACCACCTATAACACAGACTTTCTTATCTTTTATTTCTCTAATAAGTTCCTCACTGTTTGCCTCTATATCAGCTGCAAACATACTCTTATGGCGATGAATTACTTTATCGGATATGAATTTGTCAATATTAAACATTAATGATTATATTATCAGTTCTTGAATAAAGCTATGACAATTCATTATTCATAATACTAGCATTAAACGGTTTGTACACTACCTTTTTCGGTTTTAAATCCAACGGAGCATTCATAAACCAAACAAATGATTCATTATCAGATACCAAATAAAAGAATTGTTCGTCGCCTTCAGACAAAAAACGAGGCTCACACACTCCACTGATACTAAATTTACCCACTTTCTTTCCTAAATTCAATGCATCATATAAACCTGAAGAATTAATACCAATAACATTATCAAATTTCATTATTTCCGTAAATATGTTTTCCGAAACATTATCAATAACAATGTTATTTTTTGAGAACAATGTTTCTTTTTGGGATTCATCAATTATTTCATCTGGATGTTTACGATAATAAAAAAGAACCGTAGGATTTTGTCTTGCTAAAGATATAAGATGTGTTATGAATCGTTCTCGTATTTCTGGGATCACCAAATCTGAAATAAATAAAACTCTTTGGTCAAATCCATCAGAAATTTTTTCTTGCTTTATTGTTTTCAAATAATTGACAAATGCCCACCCAATTTCAACATAATCTTCTCTTCGAAGCCCAAAAGCATCATAACTCTTGTCAGAAAAATCTCCATAAGATAAAAACCTGTCTGGCATAAAAAGAAAGTCGTAATCCATTCTTCCTGCATACATTCGATTCAATCCATAGTTTGCGCCATGTTGAAGTTCAAACACTCTAATCCCTTCTAGCTTGGCAGCTGGGATCAAATACAAAAAAGATGCTCTGGCTGGTGCAATAAAGTTCTTAATATGAAGTCTTCTAAATATATGACGATATATTTTTACTATATATAGTCCTTTTAATACATAATACTTATATTTTGTTTTATCTAAATCAGTTTCCGGGAATGTTTTTTCTATTATACTCTTAAGTTCATCCCATTTATTATGATAGCCGGAATTCTTATGCTTTAATTCACGATTTGTCAATATGTCTGCCAGCCAATCAATTGCATCTGCATATATAACTTTATCCGAATGAGCACGCGGAGAATGATGAATTCCATTCCTACCTCCCTCAAAAACTATATAGCTTTTACCAACATCACTATAATCAATCAAAGGATCCGTAAATTTATCCATATAAACGCCATCAATTTTATCTGTTCTAAATGCATAAATAAAATTAGCATATTTCTTTCCCTTCATTAGCAAACCTATAAGCTGCCAAAAGGATTTCCAGACCACTTTTTTATATTTTGAATCAGATAATGTAGGAATTTTATAGGATATATCGTAGCCATTACAATGCAAAATCCAGGTTCTCAGTCCTCTCTTTATAAAATGATATAATCCAATACCATCAAACCTAATATTATAAAGACCACTTTCAAGTTCTTTTCGAACAGTATTGTGTATAACCAATTCAGCCCCTGTATATTTATTTCCTTCCATAAAACCAAATCACAAATCTGCCAACCAAAACTCTGCCATTCTGTTGTTTTCGAATTCCCGTCTAATACTCAATGTGAACTGGGTTTTGTTCTTTGAGACCTTTTCCATCACCTCATCAGTATAATCACCAAAGAAAGGACCGTTCACCATTTGAAAACTTTCGCAATCAGGATATTGGTTCAGTTCAATAAAAACAGGTTTCCCGTCCTTGCCGATGGCTATGTCCCAACCACACAAGTCGAAATAATTCAGTTTTGAATGTAAATCATAGCAGAAATTAATAACATTTGAAAAACCAGGAATACACATTCCCTCTAATTTCAACATTTCCTTTAATGAACTCTTTTTGTACGATTTGATATGAAAAATCCTATCATCAATCAGGCCGTCTTGAGAAACTTTACAAATCAATCCGCCCCTTGCCCCACTATCAACCTCCGCATTGTTTATTCCAAAGCGAATAAATGCGCCCAAAAATACGAAATCTCCTTTTACATCTCGATAAGTTATTATTCGCATTGTATTCAAAGAGTTGGCGTTTAGTTTATTCAGCGGCTCATACTGTTCCACTATTTCTTGTGCCACATAATCCTGCCCGTATGAATCCAACACTTCTGAAAGTGATTCTCCTTGCTTGGTTAAACCATTCTCAATTCGTATTTTTCTTACACCTTTTCCTCCTCCAGAATCATTCGTCGGCTTAATAATAAAACTATCATATTCTGACAATTCAGCAACAGCCTCCTCTTTAGTAATCAACTTATAATCCTTGCTCCTTCCATAACTCAAATAACCATTCTGATTCCTCACAATCACCTTGGGCTGCTGCACATCGGGGAAAATCATCTCATAATTATTCTTGTCGATATAGGCAAACATCATCTGCCGACTAACAAGATACGGAAATATATGGAACAGGTACAATTCTGAGGATATATACTTGTCAGACATGATACCATTGTATCTATAGTACATGTCTTTCACATAATTGGGAACCTTATATCCATATATCTTGAAGTATTCATTTTTTGTATTGTCTTCATTGGCAATATCAAATTCATCGGGGACATAACCCAAAAACTTTTGGTCATCTGCCAATTTCTTTTCAATGGCAGCACAAAGTCTCATGTTATACTTCATAAGCTATCTCCTATAATAGATTGACAGGCAAAACCGCCATTTTCATTGTCCTCAAAATCATCGTTCCCCATGTTAAACCCAAACCAAACGAGGAACACACCAAAGTTAGGGGTCTTGTTTGCAATTCATCAGCAATTTCCGAGGTCATCAGCATCGGTATCGATGCTCCTCCCAAATTGCCAAACTCCTGCAAATTGTAAGGCACTTTGGCTTTGTCCAACTTCAACTTCTTCACAATGCGGTCCACGATGAGTTTGTTGGCTTGGTGGATAAGGAAGAAATCAACACCCCTGTCCTTGTCAATGTCTTGGTCGTCGAGCATTTTTTTCAAACTCAACACAGGTTTGGTTATTGCAAACGAGAACACATCCATGCCATTGATGAGCGCATCTTTCGGAGCACGGACAATTCCATTGCCGAAATCCTCGTATTCAAACGAGCTTTCCTTGTCGATCGGATGTCGATAGCCTCCGTGAGGGGTCATCAAGGCTTGATAGCCCGAACCCATCGTATTGAAATCGATGATGATGTCATCGGCATTTGCATCGAATTCTAATGCCAATGCGGTTCCACTATCGCCAAACAGCGGCATACGGCTTTTGTCTTTAAGCGAACCCATCCGCATGGCCGTGTCGCCAACCAGCACCAAAGCTCGTTTGACTGTTCCGGATGAAATTAGATTGCCTGCCACGTTGATTCCGTACATACAACCACAGCAGCCCATCGGGACATCAAGCACAAATGTACTATGCGGCAAACCCAGCCTGTCCTGAAGGATGGCCGAAGTCGGAGGCGTTTTGTAATCGCCAGTGACCGAAACGAACAGCATGACATCAATGCTCTCTTTTGGCCATTCCAAACCAGCGATCAAGCGTTCGGCGGCATCAAAGCACAAATCAGAAGCGCATATATCATTGGGCGCGATGTATCGGTTTCGGATGCCAACCGTAGCATCAAACAAATCTGCCTCTTCCTGTGTGAAGATGGGCAATTCTGCTGTCTTCACAGGGTTGTTCGGCACGGTTCCCGTCACTCCGCGCAAGGCTACATTGTGTATTCTCCAAAAAGCCATCAAAGTTCAATATTGTATTTCGCCAAAACGGCCTTCACGTTCTCATACGAGGTAAACTCGAGAATGTCTTCCGCGTCGAGCATAATGTCAAACTCATCCTCCACTGCAGTCGTCAAACTCAATTGACGGACAGAGTCCCATCCTTCGACACTTTTGTTGTCGAATTCGGCATTGAGGGATGATTCCTCAACCGAAAACACTTCGCAGAAAATAGTATTAAGTTTTTCTAAATTATTCATATCGATTTTATTGGTCTATCACTTTTCCTGTTTCGTTTCTCAAAATCTCTTTCACAACCTGCACCTCAACTCGTTTATGGAACAAACGTGTCTTTTCCTCGATAAATGTAGGCAACATTTCCTTGAGCCTTGAATCTGTCACCATTACAACCAGTTTCTCGTCATCTCCCTTGCAATAACAGTCTGTCTTGTATTCTTCCTTTATCATTTGTTCCACTTCGTCAAGTCCGATACGCAGTCCAAATATCTTCAAAAAGCGTTTCAAGCGGCCGATGATGGAATAACAACCATCGGCATCACGGCGAGCAAGGTCGCCCGTGTGCATCACACCGTGGTTCTCGTCGCCTTTCAGAAAGTCTTCTCGACAAGTGGCATAACCCAAAGTGACATTCTCGCCTCGATAAATCATCTCTCCTTCAGCTTCTCCATCAAATGTTTCATTTCCATTCTCGTCTATGATAGAAAGCTGACCGCCAGGCTCGGCTATGCCAATGCTACAAGTTTTCGTCGTGGCCAGTTCAGCAGGCAGGTAGGCCATGCGCGCAGTACATTCCGTTTGTCCGTATGTGGCAATGAATTGTTTGCCTTGTTCATTGGCATATTGTGCCAAGGCTTGGAACATTTCTTCCGACAACTTGCCACCGCCCTGTGTAATCACTTTCAGATTGGGCAAATCCATGCGTGTGAACCGCATCTTCATCAGGATTTCATAGCTGTAAGGCACTCCCGTGAAGCTCGTGGCGTCTTTCAGCATGGCCCAAAAACCTTTGTCAAGAAGCGAGCGCGAACTCAACAGCAGTGTTGAACCTGCCAAAAGATGCGAGGCAATCACTGATAGACCCATTGTGTAATGCATGGGTAGAATAGCCATCGCCCTTTCTGTTCCGTCAAGTTTGAACAGCAGCCTCACATTGTCGGCATTGGCCTCAATGTTGCGGTAGCTGTGACGCACCAACTTCGGACTTCCTGTTGAACCACTTGTAGGCAACAGCAGCGAGAGTTCCTCATACATCGAAGTTGGTTCGTTTCCCGTTTTCACCAAACAATACTCCCAAGCAGAAAACACGACCTCCTTACCCTCTGCCTTGGCTTGCGGAATCCACAAATATTCAGGCTGATACAATTCATACAATTGGTTGTACAAGCTTTCCTCGGTTGCAGCGCTGATTATCAACGGCACAATGCGGTTGTTCAACGCAGCGATATAACCCAGCAAAGCACCGATACAATTCTCAGAAAGAATGAATATAAACGAACGCTGCGGCAGATAATTGGCAAATCTCTTGGAGAAATCGCAAATCCCGCCGTATTTGATAGAACAACCGCTGTCATCAATAACAGCGACTTTATTTCGTTCTTTTTGTTCTAGGTCAAGGAACATTCTGTATTAAATTGAAGCACAGCCATCCACTCCGAGAATATGGCCACTAATGTATGAAGCTCTATCGGATGCCAAAAACGCGACAGCATTGGCCACGTCTTGCGGCGTTCCAAGTCGTCCCAAAGCAATCCTGCTGATACGTTGATCTATCTTATCGCCCGTAGCCTCATACAGTTCTTCGAAACGTTCAGTCTTAATAATACCAGGTGCAACCGCATTGACACGGATATTCATAGGCGACAATTCCTTAGCGGCAGATTTTGTGGCGGCAATCACTGCCCCTTTGGTGGAACTATAAGCAACTTGTCCGGGCGAACCAACCATTCCAGTAATGGAAGCAATATTGACAATGCTACCTCCACCAGAGCGAGCCATCAAACGCGATGCAACCTGCATCATATCAATAACGGCATATACATTCACACTGAACAACTTTTCCAACAAAGGTTTAGTGACCACACCCAGTTTCTGGTTGGCGATGACAGCTGCATTGTTTACGACAACATCCATTTTACCTTCCGTCTTGAAAACCTTCATCAATCCGTTTTTCAAAGCTGTCGAGTCGGTCACATCAAAGCATAATGGCACAACACGCGTACCAAATTGCTTAGAACAATCCATTGCCCATATCTCTATCTCACCCAATTGCAAATCGTTGGCATAAACGATGGCACCATCTTGAGCTAATTGTTCAGCTATCACACGACCTATTCCGCGGCCTGCACCTGTGACTATTGCCACCTTTCCTTCAAGAAGTGCACTCATATCAAATGGTTTTTCCACCGTCAATTACAAGTGAATGACCCGTAATCCAAGAGGAAGCGTCTGATAACAAATAAATAATGCCATAGGCTACTTCCTCGGGTTCACCATAACGTTTCAATGGATATGTTCCCATATTCGCGATTTGTTGTTCTTCGGAAATAGTACTAGGATTAATTAGTTTGGTATGTACCATACCAGGATTCACACTATTTACCCTTATTTTCTTTGGAGCCAATTCCAATGCGCAAAACTTCATAGTGGAATTCAGGGCGGCTTTTGATGCCCCATATACACCATTACCAGGGTTGAAAGACCAAACTCCACCTATAGATGACACAAAAACTACAGAAGAAGGTTTAGCCAGCATTTTCTTTTTCACAAGCAAACGCAACAATTCGACAGGAGCAAAGTAATTTATATTAAACACTTTGTCAAACTGATCCCGTGTACAAAATTGAAACGGTTTCGTGGCACCAGAACCCGCACACAACACCAAGCCATCAAGCACAGGAAGCCCATCTATCAGTTTTTCTATATCTTCTTGTACTGTCAGCTCAGCCAATTTTTGGATATGACCTTCGCCTTCCAATTGTGAATATGTGTCTTGAAGTCTTTCGGCGTTCCTACCAGTAATGACCATTCTTGCACCCATTTTCGAACACTCAATGGCTGTTTTTTGCCCTATCCCCGACGATGCACCAGTAACAAGGATAGTCTTACTCTCCAGTGAAAACGGATTATAGTTTGTATCCATAATTATCCTCCTCGTCATTAACATTTACAACTTCAGGAATAACGACATCGCTAATTTCTATAGCTACTGTACCCCAAGAAAGACCAACGCCGAAACCACAGCAAATAAACTTAGTAGTTTTGTTTTCAAACTTACCTCTAAGCTGCGACACAATAGTCAAAGGAATCGAAGCAGAAGATGTATTGCCAAACTGATACATACAAGACGGCACCTTTTCTGGAGCAAGTCGCAACTTCTTCACAATCTGATTATTCATCTTCATATTGGCCTGATGGAATATGACATAATCAGCATCCAAATAGTCGAAGCCAAAACATTCAGCCAACTTTTTCACTGATTTGGGCGCAGTCGTAATGCCAAACGAAAACACATCCATTCCTTTCATGTGGGTTTGGAGGCTATGCATCATCTTACCTTCATACTCTTTCAACTCAAACGATTGAGGTGAAACTTGATTGCGACTACCACCATCCGGGGCAATGATAGCTTCAAAGCCACTTCCATCAGTACCAAAATGGAATTGGAATCCTTTGGCACCTTCCACATACTCAATTGCAGTGGCTGTGCCAGCATCGCCAAACAATGGGTCACGTTTCATTTTCGAGCGTTTCTTGGCATCGCCTGCAAGCAACAAGGCTTTCCTAATCGAACCTGAAGCGACGAGAGAAGCTACATTGCTCAAACCATACACCCACCCAGAACAGCCAAGGGCAATATCTTCAGCATAACACTCCGTAGACAAACCGAGGCGGTCCTGAAGGATACATGCTGTGGCAGGCAAAAAGTAGTCTGCTGTCTGTGAAACAAACACTAATGCCTCTATCTCGGACTTGTCCCATCCGAGTTCCGCAATCAATCTCTCGGCTGCCGCGAAGCACAAGTCGCCCGTCGTTAGGGTTTCGGAGCAACGCCTTTCCTTTACTCCTGTTGCCTCCACGAAAGCCTCAGGGGTATAATCAACGGAAATGTCTTCTCCCTGTTTCAGCGTATAATTGCTGACAACAGTTTCAGGAACGCCAGCGGCTATGCCAGCAATTCTGACATTCTTAAACTCGAGAAATGCCATTAGAGTTTTGCGATGACTTTATTGTACAAATCCTCAACGGTTACCGAGTTCTTCACATCGTCACCCTTCAAGGCAACTTCAAATTCCTCATCAACCATGGCAATAACGCTCAAGCCAATCAAACTTGACCATTCATCAAGGTCGTGAAACACGGTTGTTGCAGTGATTTCACTGGCATCTGTGTCGTCAAACTGCTCTGAAAAGAGAGTTACAAATTCTAGTAGTGTTTTCATTTTATTACTTGTTATTTTATTATGATATAAATGAATTTATAAATCCATTTTTTTTGCTGGATTTCCAAAAACATGTGTTCCGTCTTTAAAATTCCTCATCACAACACTTCCAAATCCCACGACACATTCTTTACCAATAGACTTATGAGGAATAATACTTGATTTAGTATGCATAGTTGAGAACTCTCCAACTTTAGCGCAACCACCTAAAAACACATAAGATTCAATCGATGCATAATCCCCAATTACCGAGTCGTGCCCAAAATCATCATACGATTGTATCATTACTTGATTTCCAATGGTAACATTGGGAGAAACAGTTGTAAACGCGCCAATAAAACACCCTGTTCCTATCTTTGCGTAAGGGCTCACCATGGCTGTCATATGAATGATATTGATAAACTCTCCGTTTTTATTTAAAATAATATCCGTATAATGCTTTCTCCAATGGGGATCACCTAATGCACAAAAAAACACATCATCTTCCTGTATCTCGTATGTTTCAACAGAACCGATAATAGGTGGCCAATTTCCATCCAAACCATCCAAGGCATCCGCCTTATCATCAAGGAATCCTTTTACATCCATTTCTCCAGAAATATAAGACTTTTCATGTACAAAAGTGCGATATACTTCACGTCCAAAGCCTCGAGCTCCTATGATTAGTAAATGTTTCATTAGCCTTTTGAATTAACAATTGTAGAACATATTTATATATATCTAACCAGCTCAATCCATGATGCATCGGAAAGCAAATCACCTCGATTAATCAATGTTATCACAAACAGGTTTACAAAAATCAAGACACATCAAGCTTTTTTGTTTCTATTGATAATAATGTCTGCCTCATAGGCGAATTTCATTAGGTCAGCTTCGGCCATAGGATAAAACATTTTTACAACCTCATCTATGCAAAGTCCATTTTCTTTCATATATGCAAAACCATGACATGAACTCTACAACTGAAACAGATCCGTGAAATAGATGTTTTATTGTCTCAATGGGCTTACAATCAATTCAATTATCCTCTCCACTTCATTATCACTCAATTCATGATGCATCGGCAAACAAATCACCTCGTTGGCGATCCGAGTCGCAACTGGTAGGTTTTCAGTAGCTGCACTTGGCAAGCCACAATAAGTACTAAACGTACTAATAAGAGGATAAAAATATCTTCTTCCCAAAACACCATGTTCCTTCATCTTGAAGTAGAGGTCGTCACGGGTCATGCCATACATCTCAGCATCAACAAAAATAGGGAAATAGCTGTAATTATGTTTCACCCCAGTCATGTCATCAAAGAAACGAATACCCTTTACATCTCGTAAAGCTTCACGATAACGTATAGCAACCTGATGGCGCTTTTCTATGGCATCATCAACTAATTTAAGGTTCAACAGACCGTATGCAGCTCTCACCTCATCCATTTTACTATTGATACCTGGACCAACCACCTCTGTCTCCCCGGCAAAGCCGAAGTTCTTCAAATAATCAATCCGCTTTTTGGTCTCGGCATCATGCATCACCAAGGCACCACCCTCAAGCGTGTTATACACTTTTGTAGCATGGAAACTCAGCGTAGACATGTCGCCTTGGTTCAACACTGATTGACCATTCACTTCCACTCCAAAGGCATGGGCGGCATCATAGATGACTTTCAGATTATACTTGTCAGCAATGGCTTGGATACGTTCCGTATTACAAGGTTTGCCATAGCAATGCACAGGCATGATAGCGGTAGTTCGTGGCGTGATAGCTGCTTCTATCTTATCAGGGTCCATTCCACAAGTGGATTCTTCAATATCCACAAACACAGGTTTGCAACCGTTCCACCAAATGCTGTGGGTAGTAGCCACAAAACTATAAGGTGTGGTGATTACCTCACCAGTGATGCGCAAAGCTTGCAAAGCAGTAAGCAAAGGCAACGTCCCGTTAGTAAAGAGACTGATATAAGGCACCTTCAAGTACTCACACAAGGCAATCTCCAACTGTTTATGAAAATGTCCGTTGTTAGTAACCCATTTGCTATCCCAGATCTCTTTCAACAAATCATTGAATTCATCAAGATCAGGAAGCAAGGGAGAAGTGACAGTAATGGTCTCTGTTTTACTCATTTCAGTTTTTGCTCAACAAAATCAAACCTTGGCGTAACATCACCAGGCTCTTTACCCATATAGCTACCAAGTGCTACTTGCCGATTGCTGATCACAAACGAGATGATATCTGATTCATCGGCCAAGCAATTGATCGTATTAGTTTGTTCGAAGGCCATAAAATCAATGGCAAAATTCCCCCAATTAAAGAAATTAGCGGGAATAACACAAGTTTGCAGATACTCACCTGCTTCATGATGTTTGTCGTAACAACGCCCACCACCACTAAACGAAAAGAGCTTATTCCCTTGCTCGTTTTTCATGTGTAAGGTAATCCAAAACTTATCAATAACACGGGCCAACCTATAACGAATAACCAATTCCAACTCCTGATCCATCCTCATGACATCACCATACCCACTACCTTTTCTTCGAATGCCAATCTCAAGCAACTCAAATCCATTCTTTTTTATCTCAGGCTGTTCCCAACATTTATAGTTTTCCATACTGCTATCCCCTCGAAGATAATGGGTGACTACCGAATCAATGTCACCATCATCCACCAACATGCCATTTTTCAATATGATCCCTCGCTTACAAAGCGCCTTAATACTGGTCATATTGTGACTTACAAATAGCACCGTTCTTCCTTCGGTTTTACTCACATCCTGCATCTTACCTATGGCCTTCTTTTGAAAATCTGCATCACCTACTGCAAGCACCTCATCCACCACAAGGATTTCCGGATCCAAATGCGCCGCCACGGCAAATCCCAAACGCACCGTCATACCTGAACTGTAACGTTTCACTGGTGTGTCAATATAACGCTCACAGCCAGAAAAAGCTACTATCTCATCAATTTTCTTTTCAATTTCATGTTTGGTCATGCCAAGAATAGCACCATTCATAAAAATATTCTCTCGGCCTGTCATCTCTCCATGGAATCCCGTACCGACCTCAAGCAAAGAACCAATCCTACCACGAGCTTTAATAGTACCCGTAGTCGGCCCGGTAACCCTCGAAAGCAGCTTCAACAACGTACTCTTTCCAGCTCCGTTCTTGCCAATGATGCCGACTACATCTCCCTGCTCCACCTTGAAGTTAATGTCCTTCAAGGCCCAAACATATTCGCTGTCGGCCGCTTTGGAACGGTCGTTCACTGAGCCAATCTTCAAATAAGGGTCTTCCTTGTGCAATACCGCCGTCTGCCACCAACGGTTCAAGTCGTGGCTCAACGTCTTGGTCGAAACCAAACCCAAGCGGTATTGCTTGCTGATATTGTTAAATTCAATTGCTGTTGTCATATTTTAACGGTCACTAATACCTTCCCTGTTTTTTCTTATACCAATAACTATCTACCCCAAACTGATGCGCGTCAGCTTCATAACGGGCCATCACACCCTTAAACGCCTCCTCATATTGAGGAATAAACAATTCCTCATGTCTAGAGGCTCTTTCGATAATTTCTTCAGCCAACGCTGCTGTCTGCTCTGGATGGGAAACTCCACCTGTAAAACTTGTCCCTTTAAGGGAACCAGGCGACACTTCCAAGATACGGTTAGCACTTCCCTGCACATCCAACTCCACATTCACCGCCTCGATAAACTTGCTCAAGGCAGCCTTGGTGGCACTGTACACGCTGAGCAATGGGGAAGCAATCCGGCCCGCAATGCTTGCCATGACCGCACAAGAGAAATCGTCTTTCGACAACAACCGATCATAGTAATGTCGAATGATCCGAATCGATGCTACGGCGTTGACTGAAAAGCAATCCTGAATATAGTCATCGGTCAGTTCCTGAAACAGCTTCAACTGCCCAAAGCCAGCTGTGATAAACAAGGCCTGAATGTCTTTCATCCCCTCCAACACCGTCAGGTCTCCATAAACGAGGTCACAAAGAGAAAATGAAACTTTAGGATTGTCATATTCTTTCGGAAAATGCTGCTTGTCCAGCACATAAACACACTCAACCTCATCCATCTGAATCAGATTGAGGACGATAGACAAACCAATGCCCGAACTACCGCCTACCACCAATGCTTTCATTTTACCACATCTGGATTGGGTTGATGGTCGATTTGTTTAATCGCACTTTCGTAACGTTCAAGGATCGTTTTCTTGATTCCTGTAGTGGAAGCGCCTTCTCCTCTCGGGAAATAGAAGACAGTAACGCCCAATTCTTTCAAGTAGTCGTACTTGCCCACCCAGTCATCGCCGACCACAAAGACATCGATGTTCAGCTTTTTGACGATCTCGGTATGATCCAAACTGCGCTGGGGAATGACGATGTCGGGATACTTCAACGCCTTAATGATGGCGATGCGTTCCTCAAAGGGAATGATGGGCGGGTTCTTGTAGCTGGCCACCAGCTCATCGGTACTCACCCCCACAATCAGGGTGTCGCCCAAACCACGGGCGTATTCGATCATCTTCAGATGATTGGAATGGAACATGTCGAAAGTCCCTGAAGTATAAACGACAATCTTGTTGTTGTACATATTCTTTTTCTTTCTTCTTTCTTTGACTTTTGACTTCTGAATCAAACCGTATCCATGAAACTCTTCTGGACTTTGTTAAAGATCAAGATACCCAAGGCCAATACAAAGACCATGAAGGCAAAGCTATAGCCAAGCCAACCCCAGCCAATGAACTGGCCAGCATTCAAGGCACCGTACTTGAAGGTTTCAATCACCGGGGTCACGGGATTGAGACACATGATGAACTGAAGGTCCATGCCCAATACGGTTTTCCCTGCCACCTGACTCAAGGGATACACGATCGGCGTGCCATACATCCACAACTGCACAATGAAGGAAAACAGCACTTGCAGGTCGCGGTACTTGGTCGTCATGGAAGAAATCACAATACCGAAACCCAAGGCCAGCCCAGCCATCATCACGACCATCAAAGGAGCCAAGGCAAAATACCAATTGGGATGCGGGGCCTGGCCAATAATGGCATAATACGCATAAACCAACACGAATAATCCGAACTGGATACCAAAACGCACCAGATTGCTAATCACCGTGGAGAGTGGCATCACTAGCCTGGGGAAATAAACCTTGCCAAAGATACCGGCATTGGCCACAAAAGTATTAGAGGTTTTGGTCAAGCAGTCAGAGAAATACTGCCACATGCAGACGCCACCCAAGTAAAACAAAGGTTGGGGAACGCCATCGGTGGGGATGCCGGCGATACCGCCAAACACGACCATATACATGATGACGGTCAGAGCCGGTTGAATAATCCACCACAACGGTCCCAAGATGGTCTGTTTGTACTGGGTGATGATATTGCGTTTGATGAACAGGGAGATCAAATCACGATAGTCCCAAATCTCCTTCAAATTCACCTCGAAGAGCTTGTTCCGAGGCTTGATGACGGTGGTCCACTGTTCTTCTGTTGTCGAACTCATAATGGAAATCTCAAAAAAATGGATGCATTTTATTCATTGGATTCTGGGCACAGCTTCGCCGCCTGAGTCCCATTACAAAATCGCATACCCTTGATAATTTGCGACTTAGAGAGACCAGCAAAGCGTACCTCATCAGGATGGGCTGCCCATGGGCATACCACACCTAATTTATCGTGCGAAAATAATAATAATTATTAAATAAACAAGCGAAAAAACGAAGGAAAATAAAGCGGGAAAAACGACGAAATTAATTCGACCGCTTGCGGCGGAACACGATGTTACCGATGATCTTCCAAAAATACTTCCAATCGGTGCGGAAGGGATGCGCCAGATAGGCCTCGCAATAACGGCGCTCACTCTCCTGGATCTCGTCCAAGGTCTCGGGCATGTCGACATAGAACGGGGGGAGCAGCCCAGGCTTGGTTTGGATACGAAGCTGCTGGATCTCAGGACGATACATGTCGAAATATTGTTTGCTCAAGGGTCGTACGCCGACCAACTTCATCTGGCCCTTGAAGATGTTAATCCACATGGGCCACTCGTCCATCCACAGCTTGCGCATGAGCTTGCCCCAGACGGTGACCCGGTAGTCGTCGGCGAACTTGCCGCCCTCCTGCAAGCCGTTGTTCTGGCTGACATAGGTCTGCAGGTACTCGGAATAGGCGTGCATGGTGCGGAACTTATAGACCCAGAAGAATTCACCGCCCTTGCCGATGCGGTGCAGCTTGATGATGGGGCCGTAGGTGTGGGGATCGCTGTGGGGATCACGCTTCTTCTGTGCGATGACGCATAAGCGGTCGTGGATGTATTCCTCCGACACCACATCGTAGCCGCAATAGTAGAGGCGGCCCAGGATCTCGGGACGTGGGAACACCTTCCTCACCTTCTTGGTGCAGAGGTAGTAGAGGCGTCGGGTCAGGCCCAGCTTGGGAAACACACGATGCCAGATGAAATCGAAGAAATAGAGGATGTCGGCGATCACCCGGGGATACCTGCTGTAGAACTCATGATGCCGCTTGGCAGCGCTGTCGAACGACACCACGAGGTAGCCGTCTGGCTTGAGCTTGGCGTTGGCCTTGCGCAGATACCGGTTGACGTAACGGATGGCGTTGAGATGGTCCTCGGCCAACAGCACCTCGGCCTCGCCGTCGGGCACCGCCCAGGAACGGGCAGCGAAGTCGTTCAACCACTGGGAGCGTTCCTCACCACGGGGGGTCTTGGCGACCTCCATGAGTTCTTGCAACGCCTGGGGAGCCTCAGCCAAATCGAACTTGGGCGAGTGCTTGGGCTCGACATCACTGAGGTAGGCGATGGCCTCCTCGTAGTTTTCGCGATATGTCAGGTTTTTGAACAGGGGCATGGTTGGCGGTTGGGGGTTGGAAAGGAACGGTGGTGGATGGTGGGTGTAGGGTCGGACGTTAGGGTTGTAGGGCGGCTTTGAGGGTATCGCAAATCAGGTCTTGATCCGCTTCGGAGAGGTAGGGATGGATGGGCAGGGAAAGCACGGTGTCGGCCAGCCGATCGGAGACGGGGCAACGGTTGCGCTCCGCGTCGAGGTAGTTGAAGGCGGTCTGACGGTGCATGGGGATGGGATAATAGACCATGGTGGGGATGTCGTGGGCTTTCAAGGCGGACTGAAGCTTGGCGCGCACCTCCTTGTCGGCGACTTGGATGGTGTATTGGGCCCAGCTGGAGTAGTAGCCCTCGGGCACCAAGGGGGTCTTGACGACGTCTTTCAGCAACGCGGTGTAACGGGCGGCCACACGGTTGACATCGACGAGCTCGTAGTCCTTGAAGGCCTGGAGCTTGACGAGCAAGATGGCGGCCTGGAGGCTGTCCAAACGGGAGTTCATGCCGATACGGACGTTGTCGTAGCGGTCGCTGCCCTTGCCGTGGATGTGGTACGACTCGATGAGGGCGGCCCATTCGTCGTTGTCGGTGAACACCGCGCCGCCGTCACCGTAGCAGCCGACAGGCTTGGCGGGGAAGAACGAAGTGGTGGCGATGTCGCCGAAGGTGCAGGCCTTGTCGTCGCCGATACGGCCACCGAAGCCTTGGGCGGCGTCTTCCAGCACATGGAGGCGGAAGCGCTCGGCGGTGGCACGGATGGCCTGGAAGTTGGCGGGGAGGCCGAAGAGGTCGACCACGATGACGACACGGGGCGTCAGCACACCGTCTTGGAGAACCTGCTCGATCTTGCGCTGCAGGTCCTCGTCGTCCATGTTGAAGGTGTCGGGGTCGACATCGACGAACACAGGGGTGGCGCCTTGCATGGCGATGACCTCGGCAGAGGCGAAGAAGGTGAACGAGGGCACGAAGACGGCATCGCCGGGCTTCACGCCCCAGGCCTTCAAGGCCAGCAACAGCGCATCGGTGCCGCTGTTGCAGGCGATGCAGTGCTTGACACCGACATACGCGGCGAAGGCGGTCTCCATCTCCTTGACCTTCGGGCCCATGACGTAGGCACTCGAAGCGGCTACGTCGAGGATCGCCTGGTCCATCTGGTCTTTCAGTACGGTATATTGTTTCTTTAAGTCTCGGAATTGCATGGTTTTGAAAGTTAAGAAGTTAGAAGTCTGGCGTCAGAAGGCCTTCGGACAAATGGTATTTTCGGCCGCAGTCACACTGTAAGGTGGCGTCGAGGCGCTTGCCGCATTCGCATACCCAACCGATCTGACGGGCAGGGACGCCGGCCATCAGCGCGTAAGGGGGCACGTCTTTGGTGACGACGGCACCAGCGGCGATCAAAGCGCTCTTCCCTACCGTATGGCCACAGACGACGGTGCAGTTGGCACCCAGGGAAGCGCCTTCGCAGATCTTGGTCTTGGCATAGACACCGTGTACGGGGAAGTGCGCCCGCGGCGTGGTCACATTGGTGAAGACACAGCTGGGACCGCAGAACACGTTGTCCTCGATCTCCACGCCTTCGTAGATCGACACATTGTTTTGGATGCGCACGCCATTGCCGATGTGGACGTTGTTGCCCACGTTGACGTTCTGCCCCAGCGAGCATCGCTCACCGAGGACGGCACCGGACTGCACATGACAGAAATGCCAGATCTTGGTGCCTTTCCCAATCTGGACGTTGTCGTCGATATAACTGCTTTCGTGTACAAAAAAGTCACTCATAGGCTTTCGTTGGTTTGGATCGTGGGGCGTTTAACATCCGGTCGCCAGGATATCGGCGATGTGGATCACCTGGATGGGCAGGCCGTTGGCGTCGATATAGCCCTGTTGATGCATCAGGCACGACATGTCGTTGGAGACGATGTACTCGGCCCCCGTGTTCATGCCGTTGCGCACCTTGTGGCTGGCCATGCCGACGGAGATCTCCTCGTTGTTCATGGCAAAGGTGAACTCACTGCCACAACAGACGTCGCGCTGCTTCATCTCCACCAGCTCCAGGCCTTTCACATGACGGAGGAGCTGCCGGGCTTCCTTGCCGAGGCCGAGCTTGCGCAGGCCGCTGCAACTGTCGTGGTAGGTGACCTTGTGGGGGAACTCCGCGCCGAAGTCGTCGTAATGGAGCACATTGACCAAGAAATCGGTCAGCTCGTAGACGTTCTTCTCCAACTTCTTGAAATTGAGATGGTTGGCTGTATTGAAAAACAACTCGGGATAGCGTTGCTTGATGAAGGCCACACAGGATGCCGTGGGGGCCACCACAGGACGGTTGTTGCAAAAGACGGAAAGGAACTTGTCACCGAGATTCTTGGCCTCCTCCACAAAACCGGCGTTGAAGGCAAAACGGCCACAACAGGTCTGTTCAGGGTTGTAGCAGACCTCGACACCGGCCTTCTCCAGCACCTTGACGGTATTGACCGCCGTCTGGGGATGGAACTGGTCGATGAAACACGGAATAAAAAGGTCGATAACCATGGATCGCTTTCCTTAAATTGTTTAAGATTGCGCAAAAGTAAGCATTTTGCACATATAATAGACAAATATTAAAAAAAAAAGCAAGTGTTGTGGAAATCAGCCTATAAGTGTCTCTAATTCACGCCAGTACCCAGGGTAGGATTTGTCGGTCACCTCGGGATGGCGGATCACAAGTCCGGGGAAGCGGGTTTTCAAGGGTGCGATGGCCATGAAAACGCGATGGTCTTGGTAGGTTTCAATAGTAACGACACAAGCATCGTTTTTAATAAATAAAGAACGTGATTCTTGAATAATGATTCTATCGTCCTCTATTATATTAATAAAGGTATAGAGTTTTGACAATTCCGTTATCAAGGAATGGACACGGTCGGATTCTTTCGAGGAGAGGTTGCGGATGCCCGTGAACACGGCGGAACGGTGAAGGGCGACACAGGCGACCAAAACAGCTGGGAAAAGGTCAGGATGCTGCTCGAAGTGGAAGGCCAACGGAGGATTCGGGACGGATTCCCTTGCCGGCCCGAAAGCGGCGGGTTGAAGGGATGCCTCCGTGGGAGCGCCTCCAAATCCCGGATCCGAGGTCAGGACCGCGCCCCGCTCGTCGAAAGCGGTGTGCACCCCCAAGCGTTCAAACCATTCGGCCACGACGGCATCGCCTTGCAGGGAGGACGGCCGAAGCCCTTCCAACAAGAGGTGGCAAGGAGCGTCCAAGGCGGCGAGTTCATACCAATAGGAGGCAGCGCTCCAGTCGGCAGCGATGTGGAAACGGCAGGACTGGTAAGGCTTGGGCAACACGGTAATCACCTCCGGGACGACACTACGCACCTCCGCACCGGCCTGACGCATCATGGCCAGGGTCATGTCGAGATAGGGTCTGGAAGCGACCGGGACTTCGAGACGCAGCTGGAGTCCCTCCGCCCACATCGGCGCGGCCAACAGCAAGGCAGAGGCGAACTGGCTGCTTTGGGAGGCGTCGAGGGTCAGGGCGCCGCCCCGAAGGGGGCGTCCTTGGACGCGCAGGGGCAGCATGCCTTCCGAACCCAAGGATTCAATGTCGGCGCCCAGCTGCCTCAAAGCTTTCACCAAAGGCGCCATCGGGCGTTGGCACAAACGCGGGGTACCGGTCACCAACCAGGTACCGGGCCTGCCGGCCAACAGGGGCAGCAGGAAACGGGCCACGGTGCCGGCATCTTCGCAGTCCACCAGGACGGCACTTTCGGAACGGCCGGAACCTTCAGGAGCACCCGCACCCTCCAAAACGTCGGAGTGCGCTGTGTCCTCGGTAGCGAGAATCATCCGAAGCCGGTCTTGAAGCAACACGGTGTCGTGGGCGGCAGAAAGGTCCCCAGAAACACGGGAGGACGAAGGCAAGAAGCCACCATAGGCCGCAATCATCAGGGCCCGCTGGCTCTCGCTCTTGCTCAGGGGCAGCCGCACGCTGCCATGCAACGGGTCTTCCATGGTCAATGGCATTGGTTTAGGACCACTTGCAGCGACTGTCGTACCAGGTCCAGGGTCACCGGCTGGTCGATTACCGGCTGGCCCGGGACCTTCAACAACACCATCCGCAGCGCACCGGACTGGTTTTTCTTGTCGTGGACGAGAAGGGAAAGCACCGCGTCGAGGTCGTCGGCAGCGGGAAGGGCAAAGGGACGGGGTGTTTCTTCCTGTTGGGGTTCGGATCCCAACCGGATCACAAGGAGGCGCTGCATCTTCGGCCAATAGGCCTCGACCACCGCGGGATCGAGCCCGGTCAGCCGTTCGGAGAGCCACAAGGCGCAGCCCATGCCGAGGGCCACGGCCTCGCCATGCCGCATCGGCGCTCCGGTGCCCAACGACCAGGCCTCCAGGGCATGGCCGACGGTATGTCCGAAATTCAGCACCTTGCGGAGGCCCTCGTCGCGATAGTCCTGCGCCACAATCGCCTGCTTGATCTGCCCGGCCCGCAACAGGTACTGCTCGTAGTTGTCCGGACCGACCTGAAGCATGGCGGGATCGGCGATATAGCCGTATTTGAGCATCTCGGCCAGGCCGGAGCGCAGCTCACGGTCGGTCAAGGTGCAGAGATAGATAGGGCTGACCAGCACCTCCAAGGGCTGGGCGAACACCCCAAGTTGGTTCTTGGCACCACCGAAGTCCACGCCGGTCTTGCCGCCGTAGGCGGCATCGACCATGGCGAGCAAGGTGGTGGGGACGTGGACGAAACGGATGCCGCGTTGATAGCAGGCGGCCACGAAACCGCCCAGGTCGCAGACCATCCCGCCACCGAGGTTCACCAGCACGGCCTGTCGGTCGGCATGATGTGCGAGCAGCGTTTCCCATAGCCGCTGGGCGGTGTCGAGGGTCTTCGAGGCCTCCCCTGCCGACACCACCAGATCCACAGCCCCGGCACAACCGAGCCACCGCTTCAGTGGTTCAAGCCACAACGGAGCCACGTGCTCGTCTGTCAAGACGAACACCTGAGAGGCCGCGGCCAGTTGCTGTTTCAATTCCTCCAACGTCATGGCGCCTCCCTCATTCGACCAATTGAACCGAAACCACGCGGGCATCGTCGTCCTCGCCCGGGCCGATCTCCACGCGGAGATAGCGGTCGGGCAACAGGGGCTCGATGAGCTCAGGCCACTCGATCAGGCAGAGGCAGCCGCTGTAGAAGTAGTTCTCGTAGCCGATGTCGAAGGCCTCCTCGAGCTTCTTGATCCGATAGAAATCGAAATGATACACGGAGTCGCCTTCGCCGGTGACATACTCGTTGACGATGGCAAACGTGGGGCTGTTGACCTCGTCGGTGACGCCCATGCGATGGCAGAGATCCTTGATGAGGGTGGTCTTGCCGGCTCCCATCGAGCCATAGAACGCCACCACATCGGCCTCGTCGCGCATCGCCATCAGGTATTCGGACACTTCGCCAAGCGCCGTCACCCCATGGATATGGAATACCTTGCTGTCCATTGCAAACACAATTTTCGGCAAAGGTAAGGGTTTTTATCGTTTGGACGACAGCGAAACCACCGGAATCAGCATCTCGCTCATGGAGATGCCTCCATGCTGGAAGGTGTTCCTGTAGTAGCTCACATAGTAGTTGTAGTTGTTCGGGTAGGCGAAGAAGTCGCCCGCACCGGCAAACACGAAGGTGGTGCTCAGGTTGGCCTTGGGCAGGAAGAGCTTCTCGGGATCCTTGGCCTCATACACCTCCTTGGGATTGTACTTGAGGTTCTTGCCGTACTTGTAACGCAGGTTGGTGTTGACCTCACGGTCGCCAAGGATCTTCACGGGGTTCTTCACGTAGGTGGAGCCATGATCGGTGGTGATGATCATGTCGCATCCCTTGTCGGCGATGAACCGCATCATGTCGAACAGGCTGGAGTGCTCAAACCAGGAGTACATCAGGGAACGGTAGGCTTCCTCGTCGTCGGCCAGCTCGCGGATGATCTCCATCTCGGTACGGGCATGGGAGAGCATGTCGACGAAGTTATAGACAATGACGTTGATCTTGTTCTGCATCAGGTTGGACATCTGCTCGTAGAGCTTCTTCCCGGCCTGTAGGTTCAACACCTTATTATAGGAGTATTTGATGTTCTTTCCGAAACGCTTCAGCTGCTCGCCGAAGAGCTCCCCTTCGAACTGGTTCTTGGTACCTTCGTCGTCCTCGTCGACCCACCATTTGGGATAACGGCGGCGGATCTCCAGGGGCATCAACCCGGCAAACAAGGCGTTGCGGGCATACTGGGTGGTCGTGGGCAGGATGCTGTAGTAGATGTCGTCGGCCGTCACCCGGAAGTCGTTCTCGATGAGGGGCTGGATGGCCTTCCACTGGTCGTAGCGCAGGTTATCGATGACGATCAGGAACAAGGGCTTGTCGTCGTCGGTGAGCCGGGGCAGCACCTTGTCGCGCACCAGGGTATGCGACATGACGGGCTTCTCGCCCCGCCCCTGGATCCAGTCGTAATAGTTGCGTTCCACAAAGCGGGTGAAGATGGTGTCGGCCTCCTGCTTCTGGTCGGCCAAGATGTTCTTGATGCCCTCGTCGCTCGACGACTGGAGCTGCAACTCCCAACGGACCAGGTTCTTGTAAAGGTCGATCCACTCGTTGAAGTTGGGGTTGTTGTTGATGTCCATGGCGATCTGGCGGAACTCCTGCTGATAGCTCATCGTGGACTTCTCCTCGCGGAGCTTGCGATTCTCGAGGTTACGCTTGAGCGACAGCAGGATCTGGTTGGGATTGACCGGCTTGATGAGGTAGTCGGCGATGTTGGAGCCGATGGCGTCTTCCATGATGCGCTCCTCCTCGCTCTTGGTGATCATCACCACGGGCAGGTTGGGGTACTCACGCTTGATGACCTCGAGGGCCTCGATGCCACTGACGCCGGGCATCTGCTCGTCGAGGAACACAATGTCGAAATGGCGCTCGCGCACCAGGTCGATGGCATCGGAGCCGCTGTTGGCGGTAACGACCTCATAGCCTTTCTGTTCCAAGAATATGATATGCGGCTTCAGAAGATCGATCTCATCGTCGGCCCAAAGGATGGTGGTTCTTTCCATATTTCAAGATTTCTAATTTCAGATTTCTAATTTCAAGATTGCTAATTTGAATAAATAGAGAACGGAAGGATGGGAAGATTATTGTATTTTTGCAGCATGGAAACAAACAAGAAGAAAATCGTCAACGATCCCATCTACGGGTTTGTCGGAATTCCCGACGAGCTGCACTTCGACATCATCGAACATCCCCTCTTCCAACGGCTCCGGCGCATCAAGCAGGTGAGCATGACCAACATGGTGTATCCCGGCGCCAACCACACCCGCTTCGCCCACAGCCTGGGCGCCATGCACCTGATGCGCCGTGGCATCCAGCTGCTCCGGGGCAAGGGCTACGAGATCACCGACGAGGAGCTGGAAGCCGCCTCGCTGGCCATCCTCCTCCACGACAGCGGCCACGGACCTTTCTCACACACCCTCGAGAGCAGCATCGTCAAGGGCATCAGCCACGAAGACCTCTCGCTGCGGATCATGCGTCGCTTCAACGAGTTGCACGACGGCCGCCTCGACCTGGCCATCCGGATCTTCACGGGCGACTACGAGAAGGGCTTCCTCAACAAGCTCATCTCGAGCCAACTCGACGTGGACCGCATCGACTACCTGAAACGCGACAGTTTCTTCACGGGGGTGGCCGAGGGCAACGTGAACGCCGAGCGCCTGCTCGACATGATGGAGGTGGTCGGCAACGGGCTGGCCATCGAGGCCAAAGGCATCTACTCGGTGGAGAGCTTCCTGGTGGCCCGACGCATCATGTATTGGCAGGTGTACATGCACAAGGCGGTGCTCAGCGCCGAATACATGCTCCGCGAGATCCTGAAACGCGCCCGCCTCGTCTGCCAGGCGCGGCCCCTCCCCTGCACGCCCGCCCTGGCGTTCTTCCTGAACCACCCGGACGACTACGGCCAAGACGACCCCAACACGGTGCTGGAACAGTTCGGCAAGCTCGACGACTACGACGTGATGACGGCCGTGAAGCTCTGGTGCGACGACCCCGATCCGGTGCTCAGCGAGCTGTGCAAACGCCTCATCCACCGCCATCTCTTCAAGATCGAGGTGGCCCAGGAGCCCTTCCCCAACGACTACAAGGACGCCATCCTGCACCAAATCGCCAGCCAATACGGGCTCACGCTCTACGACGCCAGCTTCCTGCTGCTGCAGGGCATCTCGTCGAACCACGCCTACCATCCCAAGAAACCCGCCATCAACATTTTATACAAAGACGGCACCATCCGCGACATCAGCGAGGCCTCCGACCAGCTCAACATCTCGGTGCTCTCACAACCCGTGATCAAGCATTTCATCTGCTATCCCAAGGAGCTTCGGATGCCCTGACGAAAAAAAAGTTGAAGGGAAAATGAAACATCGGGCCTTCTTTTGTTACTTATAGGTGCCGACGAACCACAAAAAGTGACTGGACGGGGCATCACTGCAGCGTCCAGTCGGTCGAGATACAAATGAAACAAAAAGTAATGCGACGGGCGTCGCATTACCACGACAAATTACGGGAAACCCTCAATTTGTATGGATTGCTGTGCCACCTTGCGGTCGTTGATGGCACAGGAAATATCGAGGAAAAAATCGTGGTTCAACAGCATGCTGATCCGCAAGAGCAGGTGTACATCCACACTTTTGCGGGAGAAGATCTTGTAGATACTGCTACGCTCATGGCAAATCGAACGGGCGAGCCATGAAACCGTCTTGTCCTGACGGCGAAGTTCGGCCTCGATCATCTGGCCGACATGAATACTTTTAGGTTGCATTTTTGTGTTCAAATTAGAATTTCGACACAAAAATAGCAAATATTTCAATAATACAAATTAATTCTTGAAAATAATTGAAAATAATTATTCAAGATAGTTCTATCAAACTATTTCAAAAGTCAGTCCATCGTACGCAAGCATCATGTTATCAGGCAGTTCCGCATTTACGTCGACGGCCTTGCCAAGGCTGTGGCTGCAATGGGTGAACCAGGCTTTTTTCACCTGAAGTTCGGTGGAAATCTGCACGGCCTGCTCCAGGTTGATGTGGGAATAGTGCTTGGGACGGCCCAAGGCCTCGATGATCAGGTATTCCACCCCGCGGAGCTTGTCCAAGGCCTTCTTGGAGATCTCGTGGAAATCGGTCACATAGGCGAACTTGCCGATACGGAAGGCGTAGCAGGTCAGGGTATAGTGCTTCAGCCGGATGGGCTCTACATAGAGGTCACCGAAGGTGAAGGGGGTCTCGTCGATGAGATGCACCTCGTAGGTAGGGGCGCCGGGATACAGATGCTCCTTGAAGGCGTAGGAGAATTCCCGCTTGATCTCGGGCAAGGCCGTCTTGTCGACAAACAAGGGCATCGGACGGTTCCCGTTCTTGAAAATGAAAGGACGCACGTCATCCAAGCCACCGATATGGTCCTTGTGCTCATGGGTGATAAAGACCGCATCGAGGTGGTCCACCCCCTCGCGTAGCATCTGCTGACGGAAGTCGGGGCCGGCATCCACCGCCACGGTGACTTGCTCGGTACGGATCAAAATGGAAGTGCGCGTTCGCTTGTCGCGAGGGTCAGTCGACTGACACACAGGGCAATCGCAACCGATCACCGGGACGCCCTGGGAGGTGCCGCTACCTAAAACCGTT
>JAEEGL016971965.1_pt1 | contig 81476 bp, 66 predicted proteins | sample 9134231 | NCBI WGS metagenome assembly JAEEGL01 (sample SAMN16246548, study PRJNA631951) | gut metagenome | biome: gut microbiome; feature: rumen; material: fiber-attached | host: Bos | place: Iran: Karaj | collected 2018-10 | reverse complement strand
GACCCTCGACTGGCTGCAGCGCCACTTCATGAACTGGTTCAACGAAGAGCGCAACCACTATATCCTCACCTTCCCGGTGGAGACCATGGCCCTGCTGACCGACGGCGGCGACGACTTCGCCGACAAAGACTACGCCGATTTCACCGCCGAGATGTGGTCCAAGGGGCACAGTTTCTTCTGCTATCTCTCCAACAGCCCCGACTCCCTGTCGAGCTGCTGCCGCCTGCGCAACGAGATCCAGAAGGAAGACAACCACAACCACACCACCCACCAGTATTCGATGGGTACGGCATCCGTTGCCACCGGATCCAAATCCGTTATGACCATCAACCTGAACCGGTTGATCCAGGATTCCGTGCGCCGCTATTTCCTGGAGCGTCGCGGAGTCCAGCTCGAGAACGGAAAGGCACTCGATCCCGTTTCCAATTTCTACGACAAGGACGATCTGTTCGACAACTATATCGACCGCGACATCCGCGAAATGACAGAGCGCGTCCACAAGTACCAGATCGCTTTCAACGAAATCATCAAGGACTTCCTGAAGGCAGAGATGCTTGACGTGTACAAGGCGGGCTTCATCGACATGAAGAAGCAGTACCTTACCGTAGGCGTGAACGGACTGACCGAAGCAGCAGAGTTCCTTGGCCTCGAAGTCTCCCCCAACCCCGAGTACGGTGCATTCGTTAATACGATCCTCGAGACCATCAACATCGCCAACCGCAAGGACCGCACTCCCGACGCGATGTTCAACACCGAGTTCGTGCCGGCAGAGAACCTCGCCGCCAAGAACTACGCCTGGGACAAGAAGGACGGATACTTCGTTTCCGACAAGCACAACCTGTACAGCTCCTATTTCTATAACCCCGAGGACGTGAACGTGTCCATGATCGACAAGTTCAAGCTTCACGGCGAAGACTTCGTCAAGTACCTGGACGGCGGTTCCGCCCTCCACATGAACATCGCGGAGCACCTCAGCAAGGACCAGTACCGCCAGCTCCTGAAGGTGGCGGCCCACTACGGCACCAACTACTTTACCTTCAACTGCCGCAACACCGTGTGCAACGACTGCGGATACATCAGCAAGGACACCCTTACCAAGTGTCCCAAATGCGGCAGCGAAAACCTTGACTATCTGACCCGTGTCATCGGTTACCTGAAGCGTATTTCATCCTTCGCCGAGCCGCGTCAGATAGAAGCCGACAAGCGTTACTACACCCCTAAGGAAAAGGATGCTTAAGTATATTCCTTCCCTGACGGACACCGTCATCGAAGAAATACCCCATCGCGTTACCCTGGCAGTTGAGATATCAAACTGCCGGGGTAATTGCCCTGGATGCCACTCCCCTTTTCTTCGCGAAGATATCGGCGAGGAACTCACTCCCGCAATCGTCGACAAACTGATTGCTGACAATTTCGGTATCAACTGTTTCCTTTTCCTTGGAGAAGGGAAAGACCCCGAGGCGCTGCTTGCACTTGCCCGGCATATCAAATCGAGCTATCCGGGCATTGAGACCGCCGTATACAGCGGAAGGGAGAAGGTTGAAGACAGTTTCTACGAAGTCTTCGATTACGTAAAGGTCGGCCCATACATCGAATCCCGCGGGCCACTTAACAACCCCGACACTAACCAGCGCCTGTATTACCACGGCAAAGACATAACGTCAGTATTCTGGCGCAAAAAGCACACTGCATGAAAATAGTTTTCCTCGATGCCGCAACCATGGGCGATACCGACATGTCGTCCATCTCCGCCCTGGGCGAATTCGTATGCTACCCCTCTTCCACCCCGGAGGAGGCGCGGCTCCGCGTAGCTGACGCCGACGTTGCCATATTGAACAAAATACTGGTAAACAAGGAGTTTCTCGACGCCGCCCCAAAGCTGCGCCTGGTCTGTGAAGCCGGCACCGGTATCAACAACATCGACACGGATCTCTGCGCGCAGCGTGGCGTTCTGGTGCGCAACGTAGCCGGATACTCGACCGATTCCGTGGCACAGACTGCCTGGATGCACATTCTCAACCTTGCCGGCCTGGCCTTCCATTACAATGCCTACGCCCGCGACGGACGTTACAGCTCCGGAAGCATCCATGTCGACGCCGGACATCCCTTTACGGAACTTGCCGGCAAGACGCTGGGCATTGTGGGGATGGGCGCAATAGGTCACAAGGTGGCCGCCATTGGCGAAGCTTTCGGAATGAAGGTCATATACTATTCCACAAGCGGTACCGCTCACTGCAAGGAATACCCTTCCGTAAGTCTTGACGAGCTTCTGCGCACTTCCGACGTCATAAGCATACATGCGCCGTACAATGCCGCCACTGCCGGCCTTATCGATTATGAAGGCCTCTGCAAAATGAAGCCGACTGCGTATCTGGTAAACACGGGCCGAGGTGGCATAGCTGTCGAAGCCGACCTGGCCCGCGCCATCGATGAAGGGCGTATCGCCGGCGCCGGAATCGACGTTTACGAGAAGGAACCTCTCCAGCCCGGTCATCCCTACCTGACCTGCGCCCATCCCGAGCGCCTCCTGCTATCCCCTCATATCGCCTGGTACAGCAAGGAGGCCCGTCAGCGCCTGGCAGAAGAAATGGCGAACAACATCAAGCTCGGCTGGTAATCATAATCCTTTGATTTTGTGTACATTAAAAATCGACCTCCGGGAAAAGCTCCCAGAGGTCGATTCGTAAATAGCTGTAGCTCAGTGCGCTACGACGCGAGTCTCTTCTCGAGCCTCTCGCGGATGGCGGCGAGGAACTGGGCGGAGGAGAGCATCTTGGGAGTGATTCCCTCCATCAGGTTCACCAGGTCCTTGGTAGCAAGTCCTTCGTTGAGCACGTCGAAGCATGCTCCCTCCAGGTTGTCGGCGTAAGCCATGAGTTCCGGCAGATTGTCCAGTTCTCCCCTCTTGCGGAATGCTCCGCTCCAAGCGAAGATGGTTGCGATGGGGTTCGTGGAGGTCTCTTCTCCCTGCAGGTACTTGTAGTAGTGACGGGTCACGGTGCCGTGAGCTGCCTCATATTCGTACTTGCCGTCGGGGCTCACGAGCACGGAAGTCATCATGGCAAGGGAACCGAATGCGGTGGAAACCATGTCGGACATAACGTCGCCGTCGTAGTTCTTGCAGGCCCAGATGAAGCCGCCCTCGCTGCGCATCACGCGTGCGACTGCGTCATCGATAAGGGTGTAGAAGTACTCGATTCCGGCCTCAGCAAAACGATCCTTGTACTCGGCGAACACTTCCTCGAAGATAGTGCGGAAACGTCCGTCGTACTTCTTCGCGATGGTATCCTTGGTTGCGAACCAGATGCTCTGCTTAAGGCTCAGGGCATACTGGAAGCAGCTGTGGGCGAAGCTGCGGATGGATTTGTCCGTGTTGTGCATTCCCTGAAGCACGCCGGGTCCCTTCATCTCCTGCACAACCACCTCTTCCTTCTTGCCGGAGGCACCCTCGAAAACGAGTTTCGCCACACCGGGCTCGTCGGTCACGATATCGACGCTCTTGTAAACGTCGCCGTATGCGTGACGGGCGATTGTGATGGGCTTCTTCCAGAATTTGACAGCCGGTTGGATGCTGGGGATGGTAATGGGAGTGCGGAAAACCGTGCCGTCGAGCATGGAACGGATGGTGCCGTTGGGGCTCTTCCACATCTGGTGGAGCTTGTACTCATCCATTCGCTTGGCGTTAGGGGTGATGGTGGCGCACTTGACGCCCACTCCGTATTTCTTGCAGGCGTTGGCGGCGTCAACGGTCACCTGGTCTGCCGTTGCGTCACGGTTGGGCAGGCCGAGGTCATAGTATTCGGTCTTGAGATCCACGAACGGAAGGATGAGCTCGTCCTTGATCATCTTCCAGAGTATCCTGGTCATTTCGTCGCCGTCCATTTCAACGAGCGGCGTGGTCATTTTGATCTTTTCCATTTTATTTGCGGTTTTTGTAATAATTCATCAGGCAGCCGTCGGCGAGGATTGCACGCTCGTCGGCAGTAAGGTTCTGGAAGAACAGGTGAATCGCCTTCACGCCGTCTTTGGAAATAACCTTTGCATCGATCTCCTCTGCGCCTTCGAGTATGGCCTTGCGTATGCCGGGAACGAACACGAAATCGCCGGGTTCATAATCGAACTTGGTGTCAGGAGCGATGGTGAACGGAAGAATGCCCCAGTTGATGCAGTTGCTGCGGTAGCGCTTTGTGGCGTATTCGTAGCAGATGTTGGCGTCGCCGCCGAGCACTTTCTGGCAGGATGCGGCCTGTTCGCGTGCAGAGCCGTCGCCGGGCTTGTTGGCGAATACGCATGAGCCGAACGAAGTGTTGGAGGCATCTGCTCCGGCGGCCTTGAGTGCGCCAGCCAGATGATCGGACACCTTGCCATGCCTGCGGGCCAGATCCTGCTCCTGTATCTTCTTGGAAAGACCTACGTACTCGGGCACACGGCGGCTGAGTGCGAACTCGGAGAGCTTCAGCGGGTTGGAACGGTAGCTGGAGGTCTCTCCAGAAGGAATCAGCTCGTCGGTTGTGGTGACGGGATCATGGATTACCGCTGCAAGCTCGAGGAGCATGTTGTCCTCCATGGGATACATGGTGGGCCAGTCCTTGATGTTGGGGCCGTAGCGAAGGTCGAGCGACAGGTCAGCCTTGCCGAAGCCATAGTAGATACGGCTCTTGTAGATGCGGTTGTCGAACTCGTAAGGCTTGTGGGTATCCTTGTAATCGATATCGGTTGCGGCCGTAATCACGCCACCGTTGGCGGCTGTGGCGGCAATGGAGCGTGCATCCATGAGCGCCACGAGCGAAATCTGCCCTGCGCCGGGCTTGGAGCCTTCGCGGTTGGGGAAGTTGCGGGTGGTGTGGCGGATGGAGAATCCGTTGTTGGCAGGCACGTCTCCGGCACCGAAGCAGGGGCCGCAGAAGGCGGGCTTGATAACTGCGCCGGCCTCCAGAAGCTCTTCGGCAATGTGGTTGCGGGTGGTGGCGAGATACACTGGAGTGGACTGAGGATAGCAGCTCATCGTAAAGTAGTCGTTGCCTATCGACTTGCCCTTCATGATGCTGGCAGCCTCGGAGAGGTTGTCGTAGGTACCGCCGGAGCAGCCCGCGATGAGTGCCTGGTCGGCCACCAGCTTGCCGTCCTTCACCTTCGACACCAGATCCACCTGAACCTTGTCGCCAAAGCGTTTGCGGGTATCTTCCTCGACTTTGGTAAGGATGCCCACGGGATCGGCCTGGAGTTCATGGATCGTAAATGCGTTGGAGGGGTGGAACGGCAGTGCGATCATGCTCTCCTGGGTGGAAAGGTCGATGCGGATCATGCTGTCGTAATATGCCACCTTGCCGGGTTCGAGTTTACGGTACTCGGCCTCGCGCCCGTGGGTTGCGTAGTGCTTGCGAACGGTCTCGTCGGTAACCCAGATGGAACTGAGGCAGGTGGTCTCAGTGGTCATGACGTCAATGCCGTTACGGAAGTCGACGGGGAGTTCCTTGACTCCGGGGCCTGCGAATTCGAGGACCTTGTTCTTCACGAAGCCGCTTTCGAATGTGGCCTTGACCAGGGAGATAGCGACGTCGTGAGGGCCCACGCCGTGCTTGGGTTTGCCCTCGAGCCACACCAGCACCACCTCGGGAGCGTTGATGTCCCAGGTGTTGCGGAGAAGCTGCTTTACGAGTTCGCCGCCGCCTTCGCCTACTCCCATGCATCCGAGAGAGCCGTAACGGGTGTGGGAGTCGGAGCCCAGTACCATCTTGCCGCAGCCGGCCAGTTCCTCGCGCACATACTGATGGATGACAGCCTGGTTGGCAGGAACATAGATACCGCCGTACTTCTTAGCGGCCGAAAGGCCGAATACGTGGTCGTCTTCATTGATTGTGCCACCCACTGCGCAAAGGGAGTTGTGGCAGTTGGTCATGGCATAAGGGATGGGGAATTTCTCAAGCCCGCTGGCGCGTGCCGTCTGGATGATGCCCACGTAGGTGATGTCGTGGGAGGCCATCGCGTCGAAAAGGATACGCATCTTCTTCCCCTTGCCGCCGTCTTTGTCGTGAGCGCGGAGAATTCCGTAAGCGATAGTGTTTTCGCGTGCCTCGTCGGGAGAAGGAAGCCCGGCAGGGTCGTTGACGAGCTTTTTGCCGTCAATGAGATAAACACCTTGATTGATCAGTTCTACCATAATGGTTTTTAATTATTGGTTAATATTGAATCAGTAAAAATTACAAGTGAAAGCATGTCCGCGCAGCCGCCGGGTGATATGCCGGACGACTTGAATTCGGCGTCCATTCCTGCCAGCGCCTCAGGAGTGAAGCGCTCAAGGGCTGCTGCGGCGTTCCTTTTGATTTCCCGGACACGTTCGATGCCGGCACGATGGATAATGCATGTGTCGTCCAGTCCGCCCATGATGCGCAGAAGGGTTTTCTGCAATCCGTACTCCTCCCCTTTCACGCTCCGATAGAACGGCAGCCAATCGGAGAAAAGCTCGGCATATCCGCCGCGGGCCATGGCCAGGGCGCCCTTTACGCCATAGCGCTCCACCGCCACGCCGCCATGGGACTGGGGCGACGGCTCAATTACCAAGGCAAGCTCTGCGATTCTGCGCTGCAATCGATCAGCATCGGCAAGTGCCGCGTATGCCATGATAAACAGGCAGAAGATAGCACCTCGATAAGTGTTGACGCCTCCAGTATAAGCCAGCAGCTCCGATTCCGCTGCCCGACCGGCAGATACCGGATTTGAAGGGTCGAAGTGCCTGACGAACGCTTGCCTGATAACATCGATGCTGCCGCGCATCAGGGCATAGTCCATATCAGTGTGTGCCCCGTTGCTGTCCGGACCGATAAGGCCGGGTTTGAGTGGAGCGTCAAGCTCCATCCGTAGCGCCCTTGCCATAAGTTCAGCCAGCAGATAAGGCCGCGACGATGGCGGCACCAGCGCCGCGGGATATGCGCCGGAATCGAGGGCAGAACGCACGCGCGAAGCACTGACCGGTCCCTCGCCGTCGCACAGACGCGGTATTTCCACGACCTGCACGCCATAAGAAGGCAGCGTCTCCAGCATGAGCGCGTTGTAGCGGGCGGTAAGGGAATCCGAAGGCTCGCTCCCGACAAAGCGCACGCTAACGCCGAGCGCTGGTGCTATATGCCTGCCGAAAATCTCCAGATCCAGCCGCATCTGAGTTTCAGAAGCGGCGGAAAGGTCCTTGAGGAAATAGGTGGGGAACGTGGCGGCTGAAATCTGATACGCCGAACCAGCGGCGACCGTCACGCCGTCAATGCCACAGCCACGAATCATGGACTCACGGTCTGCATAACTGAAACGGGAACGTTCTTCCTTTACCGGGATGACGAACAGATTGTCCACCTGCGCGACAGCCAGCCTGATCAGGTACTCATGCCCTATGGTGAACGGATTAGCATTCATCACGACAACTCCCGACGTACCGGCCCTGTGCAATCCGTTCAGGTAACTGCAGTAGTCCTCCAGTCCCCTGCCGTTCTCCATCAGGATGGCTTCGGGAGCCCTGGCAATGCAGTGGAAGCCCAGGCTGCCGAACACAGTCTCATACATGGGCTTGGTAAACACCTTTAGCAAAGAGATCCCTCGGGATGCGGATTCGGAAACAATGTGCGAAATGAGAGGCACAGTGTAGCCGGATTCCCTGCCTGACTCCGAAACGGCGACGCATTTTATAATGTCTCCGTCGAGCCCGGCTCCTGCGATAATGCCTCCATCAGAATCGAAAATGGCGTAATAAGCATCCAAACACTCCATGCGCAGACCGTTCTGTGCAAGGAAATGCTCAACCTTTGTTCGGAAGAGCTTTGAGCTTAACGGAACCTCCTGAATGTCAAAGTCGTTATACATACGCTTCAACCATTTGACCAATCCTGTTCAGGAGTTCCTCCACCGTGTGTGTCCTGGCACGCATGCACCAGCGGGCCGGCTTGTCGCAGAGCAGGCATTTGCGAGGCTCCATGCCAATGGAATCGCGCCCCATAGGGCCATCCCGGGTTATGACGTCGATGTCCATAAGGCGCCCGAGCGGATGGCTGTCTTCGATACCGCAGCACAAGCGCTTGGCGTCTGTGGCTGGTATCGGTACCGTAAGATATGCCTCGAATCCAGTTTCCAGATCGCGAACTTCAGGGTCAGCTCCAAAGGCATCTGCAAGGGCTTTCACCCCGGCATGACCTATAACAAGAGAATGGGAGTTGCGCTTCTCAGGGCCGGGGAGCTGCACCGTAAGGCACACCAAAGACCTGCCGGGAAATCTACCCAGCAGGTCCTGTTGGAGACGGGCTCGCTCATCCCGGCTCTGAAGAAGCTGCTCCAGAGTTATCACTCTACGATGTTATGGATGCGGTCGAGGATTTCGCCGTGGCGGCTCATGACAACGCCAACGACGCGGTCGCCGAACGGGAGAGGGTCGGGGGTGCCGATAATGCTCGTAGCCTTTGCTGCAAGATCCTTGATATCCACGATCTTGAGTCCGGCGGCAGCAAGGCGTTCGGCTATCTCGGGACGCGCGGGATTGACCGCAATGCCGTACTCTGTCACCACAACGTCTACGCCCTTGCCAGGTGTGATAAGGGTTGTGACCTTTGGCACGACGCAAGGGATGCGACCGCGCAACAGAGGGCAGACGATGATGCTCAGGGCACTGTCCTCCGCCGTATCGGGATGTCCGCCGATTGCTCCACGGATCACGCCGTCGGAGCCGACGAGCACGTTCACGTTGAAGTTCACGTCCACTTCGAGGGCGGACAGGATGACGATGTCAAGTGCATGTACAGCGGAGCCGGTGTGAACCGCACTGGCATAATCGACGGCGGAGACCTCCTGATGGGTCTGGTCGCTTGCAATGGATTCCGCCGCGACCTTGTCGAAGGACTGCACGTCGATGAGTTTGTCGATCAAACCTTCCTGATGCAGCTTGACCATATGGGCGGTGATGCCTCCAAGGGCGAATGAAGCTTTGATTCCCTGCTCCAGCATGCTCTCGCGGATGTACTTGACGGCAGCGAGAGACGCACCGCCAGTACCCGTCTGAATACTGAAGCCATCCTTGAAGTAACCACTGTTGATTATAACTTTTGCAGCCTGTTTGGCAAGGAGAATATCGCGCGGATTCTTGGAATCGCGAATGGCTCCGGAAGAAATCTTGGAGCTGTCGCCGACGGAATCGACCACGACCACCGACTCGACCTGGCTGGCCGAAATCGACTTGGGCACGTTGGGATAGGCCACCAGGTCATCGGTCAGCACGACTACATGGTCGGCGTACTCCGCATCAGGGAGTGCATATCCCAGAGAGCCGCAGATGGATTTGGCGTTCTCCGAACGGGGGCAGCCGGAGGCGTTGCCAAGTTCGTCGCAGGAAGAAGCGCCAAGGAAAGCGACGTCGATGTGCAGCTCACCGCTGGCAATGGCACTGCCCCTGCCGCCGTGAGAACGGAACACCACCGGTTCTTTCATCAGACCGTGCGAGATCGCATTGGCAAGTTCTCCGCGGAGACCGGAAGTGGAAATGCCGGTGATAACGCCCGCCTTGATGTGCTCGATAAGCGGAGCATGAACGTCGGAAAGGCTGGATGCAGCAAGCTTCAGGTCCTTGAAGCCCATTTCCGCGAGCTTGTCGACAACCAGGTTGACAACCTTGTCTCCACCCCTGAAATGATGGTGGAAAGATATGGTCATGCCGTCCTTCAATCCGGACCGGCGAACAGCCTCTTCGAGGGTAACTACTTTAGAATGTCTCATATCACTTCCTCCTCAGATAAAACACCGGATGCGATTGCGTACTGGATGGTGCGCTCGGCGCGGATAACCACGGGACGGTCGACCATCTTGCCGTTAAGGGAAACCACGCCGGAGCCCTTTGCCTGGGCCTCCTTGATGGCGGCGACGATGCGCAGAGCCTTCTCGATGGCCTTGGGAGTGGGTGTGAACACCTCGTTCACCACTTCGATCTGGCGGGGGTTGATAATGGATTTGCCGTCGAACCCCAGATCCTTTATGAGCTCGACCTCCTTGCGGAAGGTTTCCATATCGTCAAGATTGGAATAAACGGTATCGAAGCAGCAGATGCCAGCAGCGCGGGCTGCGACCACGATTGTTTCGCGGGCCAGAAGCAACTCGGCGCCACCGGGGGTACGCTGCGTCTTGAGGCTGGCGGAATAGTCCTCGGCGCCGAGGGCGATGCCCATCATGCGCTTCGAGGCTGCGGCTATTTCGTAGGCGTTGACGATGCCGAGGGCACTCTCGATGGCAGCCATAATCTGAGTGCGACCGACGCAACCGAGTTCGGTCTCCACCTTGATGATTTCTGCTTCGAGTTCGCGGACTTCGTCGGCGGTCTCGGTCTTGGGCATGCGGATTACATCCACGCCGGCCTTGACCACTGCTTCCACGTCTTTCCGTCCGTACGGAGTACTCAGCGGGTTGATGCGGACGACCATCTCCGTGTTGCCGTAATCTATCGATTTGAGGGCGTTGTGCACCAGAAGACGGGCGGTGTCCTTTTCTGCCATGGTTACGGAGTCCTCGAGGTCCAGCATAATGGAGTCGGGGCCGTAAATGTGAGCATCCGCCATCATTCCCGGATTGTTGCCGGGAACGAACATCATGGTTCTTCTCAGTCTTTCCATACGTCCTTTCCCGTTGCGCGGACAGCAGCCGCAGTTACACGTGCACGGATGGTGCAGTCGAGGGCACCCTTGTCCGTAGCCTTGACGCAGGCATTTTCGATTCCGAGCCCTTCGAGGGTCTCGGCTATGACCGCTTTGATCTGACGGCCGAACTGGGCCGATACAGAACTCTGCAAATCAATCTGAAGGCCGTCACCCGGAGCGATCTGGATCACGATATCACCAGATTCCAGAGTGCCGGCCATGGCAGTTTTTATTTCCATATTTTTTAGTAGAGTGGTTATTAGTCAGTCTACGAATTTACAAATAAAAAAGATGACCACAAAGTTATTTGATTAAAATTTGTGAGGTACTGGATTTTTTTGTAGTTTTGCATCCGCAAACGGGGTATTAGCTCAGTTGGTAGAGCGTTAGGTTCGCAATCTAGAGGTCAGGGGTTCGACCCCCCTATACTCCACGGAAGAAGGTCTGGCAATTTGCCAGACCTTCTTCCGTGGAGTATACAACCATTGAGGCAATCGCCGGACCTTCTTTTTAATTCACCTGCTGTACGGCCAACGAATCGGCAGCCTCGGTCCGTGCGGCTTCGGCGCCTTTGTATTTGGCGAGTTCCACCTCCAGCTCCGTGATCTTCTGATTAAGCTCCTGGATGGTCGTGAGATAGTGGCCGTTCAGGTCGCGTATCAGTTCGTTTTTGTCGATATTCTGCACCGCGGCCTCTTCGTGGAAGATGATCTGGTCGCTATGCAGCCCGTAACTCTGGGCGTTCATCAACAGTATCTGCTTGGCCAGGGGATCCAGGGCCTCGCCAGCAAGATAGATGTCCAGCGTCTGCGTCTTGTCGGACAGGTTCACCTGATGGTCGAAAATGTAACTGGAGCCGATGGTCTTGTTATTCTGGACAAAGCGTTCGGCGCTGATAGTGAAATTGTTGTCCCTCACCGTGCCGATTGCCGATATGATGCTTGGAACGATCACGACAAGCAGGACCAGGGCAACGACGAAGCGGTTCCTGCGCCTGTGAACCTCATCAGCCGCAACGATCTCGAAGCCAAGAAGTTTGACCACGAAGAAGGTAGCGATTGCGATGAAGAACGAATTGATGAGGAAAAGGTAGAAAGCTCCGAAAATATACGTCGGGTTGAGGATGGCGATACCGTAACCGATGGTGCAAAGCGGCGGCATCAAAGCGGTGGCGATAGCTACTCCGGACAGTACGGTTCCGCGTTCTTTCCGGGAATGCTCAAGCATGCCTGCAGCGCCGCCGAACAAGGCAATCAGGACATCGTAAATCGTGGGCCGGGTACGGGCCAGCAGCTCAGAAGGATTGCTCAGGCGCAGAGGCGAAACCAGGAAATAGAGGCTTGCAACTGCGATACTTATAACCACCATCACCAAAAAGTTCTTGAATGAATTCTTGAGCAATCCGGTATCGTTGGTGCCCAGTCCGAGTCCGAATCCGATAATCGGTCCCATGACGGGAGAAATGAGCATCGCGCCGATTATCACCGGAATGGAATTGACGTTAAGGCCGACTGAAGCGATAATGATGGCGCAGGCAAGGATTATTACGTTAGGCCCGCGGAAAGCGATGTTCTTCTTTATGGCCGCCGCAGCTGTATTGCGGTCGATATCATCCTCCAGATAGATGATATGCCTGAGATATCTGGTAAACTTGTTCATATCTTTCTTTCAACCCACGCAAGTTAACAAATTCTGCCGATTTTTCCATATATTTGCGTATGCGATACAAACTGATACTGTTATTCCTTTGCCTTTCAGGCATATTGATGGCCCAGGAGCCGGCCGGCACTTATGTCTTTGCCGAACGCGACGGCCAGGAGCTCAACATCGACGTATACTACCCTGCTGCCGGAGCGCCCACAACCCTTGACGGCATCGAGAAGCCAACGATAATGTACGTTTTCGGCGGCGGTTTCGTAACCGGACGGCGCGACGATCCGTTCATGAATCCCTGGTTCTCCAAACTTCTGGCCGACGGCTATAAGATAGTCTCCGTCGACTATCGCCTGGGGCTCAAGGGCGAAAAACTCGACTTCGGCCTGTTCGGCATCAAAAAGAGCGCCCAGAAAGTCAAGAGAGCCGTGGATATGGGCGTAGAAGACGTTTTCACCGCCATACGCTTCATTGCCGACAACAGCGAGACGCTCGGCATCGACCCCGGCAACATCGTGATTTCCGGCAGTTCTGCGGGGGCTATGATTTCGCTTTCAGCGGAGCTTGAGACCTGCACACCCACGGAACGAACCGCCATCCTGCCCGCCGGCTTCAGGTTCAAAGGCGTGATGTCGTTCGCCGGAGCTATCATGTCAGATACCGGTGTGCCCTCTTATGCCACCGAGCCCGCCCCGCAGTTGTTCTTCCACGGCGACAAGGACGAAGCCGTCACATACAACAAGATTGCCGTAGGCCGTCTTGGAGCATATGGCAGCAGCTCGCTTGTCAAGGACGTTCTGGCCAAGCACGGCTACGTTTACAACATCTGCCGCTATCCCGGCCACAATCACGATGTAGCAGGCAGCATGAGTGAGACCTGGCCCGAACAGAAACGATTCCTGGAAACCAACGTCATACGCGGCCAGAGGCGCATCGTCGACGCCTCTATCACAGACCCGGAGATGCCCGTCTGGAACAGCATTACCCTCGATTACATTTATAAAAATGAAAAACATTAGCATATTCGCAGCCCTCATGCTGCTCCTCGCCTCCTGCACGGCCCCGGCAGGCCGCTGGAGCGCCGACAAAGCCAACAGATGGTACGCACAGCAGCCCTGGCTCTCGGGGTGCAATTACATCCCGTCAAACGCCATAAACCAGATTGAGATGTGGAGCGCCGACACCTGGTCGCCCGAACTCATCGACACTGAACTCGGATGGGCGGAGGAACTGGGATTCAATACGATGCGAGTGTTCCTCAGCAGCGTTGTATACGCCAACGACCCCGACGGGCTCAAGACCCGCATGGACGAATTCCTGAAGATATGCGACCGGCACGACATCATGCCCCTGTTCGTATTCTTCGACGACTGCTGGGATCCCGAATCGGCATACGGCAAGCAGCGCGACCCCAAGCCGGGAATCCACAATTCCGGATGGGTCCAGGACCCTTCGAAGTCACGGCGCGCCGACACCCTCGTCACCTGGCCGGAGCTTGAAAAATATGTCAAGGACATACTCGGAACCTTCGCCCGCGACAACCGAATCCTGATGTGGGACCTCTACAACGAACCCGGCAACAGCGGCTATGGCGACAGCAGTATCCCTCTGGTGAAGAATGTCTTCAAGTGGGCGCGCCAAGCATCTCCCAGCCAGCCTGTTACGGTAGGAGTATGGGCCTCGTCTCTTCCCGCGCTAAACGCTCTTCAGCTGGAAGAATCCGACGTCATTTCCTTCCATGAATACGGTACGCCCGAGCGCATGAAGGAGACCATCGACACCCTTGAGACCAGAGGCCGTCCCCTGATCTGCACCGAGTATATGGCCCGCACCCGCGGCAGCCTCTTCGAGACCGTCATGCCAATACTCAAGGAGCACAACGTGGTCGCCATCAACTGGGGTTTCGTTTCCGGAAAGACCAACACCATCTTCGCATGGGACACTCCCCTTCCGGATGTAACCGAGCCCGAAGTCTGGTTCCACGACATCTTCCGCACCGACCATACGCCTTACGACGAAAAGGAGATAGAAGTCATCAAGCGTCTCAACGATGCCGTCGTTCCTGCAGATTGACAACATCTCCAAATCCTATGGCACAAAGGTCCTTTTCGACCATATAGGATTCAACATCAACGAGGGAGACAAGATTGCGCTGGTAGCCCCCAACGGCACCGGCAAGACTTCCCTGCTCCGAATCCTGGCCGGAAAGGACAGTTCCGACTCCGGAGGCAAGATTACCTTCCTGAAAGACATACGCATCGCTTTCCTGGAACAGGAATACGAATTCGACCCGTCCCTCACAATTGCCGGCCAGCTGCACACCGACGACTTTGCCGAACAGCTGCGAGTCAACAGGATACTCGACGAACTCGGGCTCAGGCCTGACCAACTTATGGGGGCCCTGTCCGGCGGCGAGGTCAAGCGCGTGGCCATCACGCAGATGCTGGCCCACGACGCCGAATTCCTTATAATGGACGAGCCCACCAACCACCTCGACCTGGAAGCGATAGAGTATCTGGAAAACGCCCTGAAGCGCTCCCGCTGCACGCTTTTCATGGTGTCGCACGACCGCTACTTCCTCGACCGGGTGTGCAACACCATCATGGAGATGGACCGCGGTGCAATATACATTTACCGTGGCGACTACGAGAACTTCCTGGCCAAGCGCGACGAGCGCATCAGCAACTACAACGCCGAGACCGACCGTGTACGGAACATACTCAGACGCGAGCTGGAATGGATTCACGCCACTCCCTGCGCCCGCAGCGGGAAGGCGAAGTACCGCAAGCAGGCGTTCCTGGAACTCAAGGAAAGGGCGGAAAACACATATACGATAAACCGCCTGTCGATGGAGGGCCTTGCAGGCTCCGGCTATCTGGGCAAGCAGGTAATCGACTGCAAGGACCTGAACTTCAGCTTCGGCGACAAGCCGATTGTGCGCGACTTCACATATAACTTCCAGCGCGGCGAAAGAGCAGGTGTCGTAGGCGGCAACGGCATAGGCAAGAGCACCTTCCTTAACCTGCTGGCCGAAAGCGACAGCCCTGCCGTCAAGCGTGGCGAATCGGTTCGCATCGGCTATTACAAGCAAAGCGGCATCGAGTTCCGGCCCGGCGACACGGTAATGGAAACCGTTCCGGACACAAGCCTTCTTGAGCGTTTCCTGTTCCCCCACGACATGTGGAACAACCGCATCGAAAGGCTCTCCGGCGGCGAAAAACGGAGGCTTTACCTTCTCACAGTGCTGATGCAGAAGCCGAACCTGCTTATACTCGACGAGCCCACGAACGACCTGGACATCGTAACCCTGAACATCCTCGAAGAGTATCTTCTGGAGTTCAAGGGCACCCTGATAATAGTGACCCACGACCGCCATTTCCTCGACCGGCTTGTGGACCATCTCTTCGTATTCTGCGGCAACGGTGCCATTAAAGACTTCATCGGCGGCTACAGCGAATACCGCAGCTATCTGGATGACCTGCGGAAGGAAGAACGCGAGAGGGCTGCCGCCGAAACTCCCCGAAAGGTTCAGGCGCCAAAGCCGGCCAAGGCCCGCAAGCTGAGTTGGAAAGAACAGCGCGAACTGGAGAGCATCGAGGCAGAGCTGCAGGCGCTGGAGGCAGAAAAACAGGAACTCGAAACCCTTCTCGCAGGCGGAACCGACGACTATCAGCGCATCACCGAAGCATCCGCCCGCTATGAAGCGGTACGGGCCTCCATCGATGAGAAGGAGACCCGTTGGCTTGAGCTTAGCGAAATCTGATCCGGTCCTACTGCACCGTCCCGAATATTCCGTTCCAGGAACTGACGCCGATTACCGAAAGGTACTGGTCGAACACAGTGCTCTCATTCGAACCTCCGGCGGCCTGCCAGACGTACCATGAGGGCTTCTTTCCGCTCGGATCCTCGGCATCGTCCGAAAAACGACGCAGGCCGATGCGCAGGCCGCCCTCGGCACGGTTATCCCTCCAGTTGTGCCACTGCATGGCATCGATGCCCTCCAATTTGTTGACCTTCTTCCAGGCCCAGGCAGCGCCAGCCGCCTGCCTTGCAAGGTCGTCGTTGCTGTACGAAGGAGAGTTTGTGCCGTTCTCGGAGAGGAACAGGATACGCTTCTGCGTGCCCTTGTAATAATGAGCCTTGTCAAGCATCCAGTTGCTGATAACCTCGAGGTTCCTGAAGGTACAGTAAGGAGAATCCGCCGAATAGGTTGCGGAAGTGTCGTCCCTCCAGAACTCCGGCTTCATAAGACTTTGAGGATAAGGATGATGGGCGACGCCCCACATGAAATCGCCTTCGGCCGCGCTGAACTTGCAGAGGTCTTCAAGGAGACTTCTGCAAGCGTACTGGTTTTCCGCCCTGGCCCAGCTGTGGGTCAGGGAAATCAGCACGGATGCATTCGAAAAGTACTGGTGAACGATATTGTGGCAAATGCGCATGGACTTAACATAAGTGTCCATGTAACGCCACTCCGGCTGGTCTCCCATGTTGGTCCACTCCTTGGCGGCGTCGACTTCGTTGTGCATGATCCAGTGATGGATGCGGCCATAAGTACTGGTGGAATAGCGCCCAGCCAGGAAGTCCAGCACTGCGGCGTAAACGTTTACCGCCTTGGCCGCGGTTAGATTCGGCATGCTGTAGTTGCCTCCGTCATTCTCGGGATGCTTCATGAGGGAGGTAGCGGATGACGCAGTGTCCGTATGCCTGTTAAGTATGATGGCCGAGACCACGATGTCCCGTTTGTAACATTCCGCCAATACCTTGTCAAGCGTAGAGACGTTTCCCTTGTCCATGTAATACATCAGGCCACCGTACTTGTGCTCGATCGTATAGTTGCCCGTCTTGACGGTATTGACGATGGAGTTCAGCACTATATTCACCGTAACGCTGCCCAGCCCCAGGTCGTCAAGGTCGCTGATCTTCATTTTAACGTTGCTGAAATCGCCGATTCCTTTCTTTGACTTGGGCACTACAGGCTGCGAGAATCCGGAGGGTATCTCATCTGCATAGCGTGCATGCGAGCACAGCGTCTGCTTGTCGCCTTCCACTTTTATCACAGCGTAGCGGGAAAGCAGGCGGTCATACGCAGGAAGGCCGTCGCGAGAGACGAACCGGTCGATGGTCGCCGACATCTCAGTCGAGCCTTCACCGCCTCCGGTCAGGCTGAACTTGGTCATCTCGGTAATGCTTTCCCAGGGGGCTATATCAGCAAAGAAATAGGCCCCTTTGCCGTCGGTATGGGCCTTGACGGTAATCGTATTGGTCCCGACGACAAAACTCGTAATGCTGCACGGATAGCTCTTTGTCAGGTACACACCTATTCGAGCGGCTTCGGCTTCCTTGCCCAGGGCCTTGTTCTGCTCTTCCTGATATGCCTGCAGTTCCGCCTCGTTCATCTCGCGCACCTGCAGGTTACGGATCATGATGGTGACGTTCTTCTTGCTGCCGAAGTCAAGCCGCAGGTTCTCTCCGCTGAAACCCCAGTTGTGGGTTACCCTGTCTGCCGCAATGCTGCAGGCGAACTCGGTCCATGACTGCGAAGCGGGAATGGCGCCGAAGTGACGCGAGCGCTGTTCTGTTATGCTCCGGCCGTAAAACACCTGCAGGTCATTGATGCCCGAGCTGCACTGGTATTCGAACGACAGTATGCGGTGCGTCTCTTCCAGGGATACCGGAAGGCCGGAGGTGAAAATGTAGGGATCGGTACCTGTGGTAACCAGACGGTATTCGCCTGACTCCGCCTCATACGTCATGTTTATGTCGTATTTGCCCGCTTCCACAAAAGACAGCGGCACCGGCTTTACTTCGGCAGGCTGGGGTTGAGGCTGGGGCTCCGGCTCAGGTTCCGGATTGACCACGGGGTCGTCGTCGGGCTCAACGGGGGTGGGCTGGCAGGCAAACAGCAACAGGGGAAGCAACAGCAGCAGGAAACGCTTCATCACTTCCCTTCTTTTCTCTTGTCATGAAGGAGGAAGAGGCTGCTGACGGTAAGACCGCTGACTATATGCCAGACTCCCCACCATGCGGTAATCACAAGCATGCCGCCGTGAGGAGGCAGGTTGGAGAAGATGCTGGTACCGAGCAGCAGGGCAAGTCCGAGGCCGCTGTTCTGGATTCCGGTCTCGATGGTAAGGGTGCGCCTGTCCTTAGGAGGCAGCCTGAATGCGGATGCAGTCGAAAAACCGATGGCAAGTGCCAGCAGGTTATGTATAAGCACAATAAGGAAGATGTACTCGACGCACTTCAGGAAAGCCTCGCGGTTGCTCCAGAACGACAGCACCACCATGGCGATGAAGAATATGATACTGAGCCACTGAAGGGGCTTCTTGAGCTTCTCGGCCACCTTGGGCAGATACTGAGAAGTCAGTATACCAAGGGTAAGGGGAATTCCAAGCAGGATGAAGATGGTTTTGAACACGTCCCACAGAGGAATGACCAGCTGGGGCACATCTGCGTTGATGCTTGCGTAATTCAGATACAGGTTGCCATACAGCCAGAAATTGAAGGGTGTCATAAGCACGCACAGGGCGGTGCTGATGGCAGTAAGGCTCACAGACAGTTCCACGTTGGCCTTGCTGAGCGAGGACATGAAATTGGAAATGTTACCTCCGGGGCAGGATGCGACCAGGATCATTCCGAGCGCCATGGACCAGCTGATGCTCTGGCCAAGCAACATGGCAAGGAGGAAGGTGAACAGCGGCAGCAGTATCAGCTGGCTGCACATACCAAGTATCACGGACTTGGGTTTGCGGAACACTTCCACGAACATGCGGGGCTTGATGCCAAGCGCGACTCCGAACATGACGAAGGCGAGCACGATGTTGATGGTATTCATGCCGCCGGCATTCAAGGTAACGTTCAGATTGTCCAACAATTGAATTACGTTGTTATCCATTTTCTATCAGGTTAGAATTCAAACACAGGAATATTACAATTTGCTCACACCGCGGGCGGAAGATGAACGCGCCATGGTGGAAGACTTGATGCTGTCTATGGTAATCGAAGGTTCATTGGCAAAGTAAAGCGACGCGCCGCCGTTAAGGTTGACCTTCAGGCTGCGGTAAGCTGACTCGCCCAGCTTGCATACGCTGGTCATCGCCACCGTGGCGTCGGGCACTTCGAAGCCGAAAGCATCCACCTCGGAAGTGCCGTTGAGTTCGAAGGCGGCGGCGTTGCCGGAACCCGAAACGGTCATGGTGCAGTTGGACTTGGTATGCACGTTCAGATCTCCAGTCTGGCTCTTGGCAGTTACCCTGGACGAGCCCTGCAGGTAGTAATTGGACACCTCCGAGTTCTCCTCCACCTTAAGCACGGAGGAATTGGCGGTCTCGGCTGAAAACTCCCGGCAGCCCACCGTAAAGTCGGCGGATGCCTTGCCGCGCAAAGACACCTTGAAACTCAGGGTACTTACCGACATGTGCTTGAGCACGGCATTCTCGGAGAGATCGAAATTCACCTTGGCCTTGTCGAACATGTCCTCCGTATCGTAAAGCACCGACTTGCCCGACATGTTCACGGCCTGAAGCAGGTCGGGAGCGTAAATCACGGCGGAGAACACGGGATCGGGAGTGCCCTTGCCGCGGAACTGCCGCTTCACCTCCCCGGGCACTTTGCGCTCGTCGAGAGAAAGGACGAGGATGCCGTTCCTCACCTCGCATATGACATAATTGTCGAAAGCCTCTTCATACGACAGGAGGGCGCGGTATTCGGAACCACGAACCATGCGGACCTCGAAGGGGCCGGATATATCCACCCCGGAGAACGGGGACAGAGTACGGCTGTACTGCCCCGTCACCGCTCCGGCTCCCGCATTGAACAGCAGGACGCCGCACATCAGAGTGAAAAACAACTTTTTCATATCGTCAGTCTATTAGGGAGCCCCACTCGTCGGTCTTCGCATCCAGATCCCTCTTGCACTCCAGGTACTCGCGGGTGAGCTCCATTATGTCGTCGGTCTCGCCGGGGGCCGAGAGAACGCTCTCTATTTCGCCCATCCGGGATTCCAGTTTTTCAATTTCGCACTCAAGATAAGAAATTCTATTCTTTTTCTTGCGGTCAAGCTTGCTTTTTTCTTTCTGCTCCCTGTAAACGCTGTCGTTCTTGACCTGTACGGCAGCTGCAGGGGCAGCGCTTCGTTCCAGCTCCCGAAGGTTCTCCAGCCGGCGCCTTGCGAGGAAGTCCGAAACACCTCCGAGGTGCTCGCGCACATGCCCGTCGCGGAATTCGTAAATCTTGTCCACAAGACCGTCGAGGAAATCCCTGTCGTGGCTTACAACAATCAGCGTGCCATCGAAGGATGCAAGGGCCTGCTTGAGTATGTCCTTCGACTTGATATCCATATGGTTGGTGGGCTCGTCGAGAGCCAGCACGTTATGGTTCTGCAGCATCAGTCGCGCCATTCCGAGACGGGCACGCTCTCCTCCGGAAAGGACGCCAACGCGCTTGTCGATGTCTTCGCCGCGGAAGAGAAACTGGGCAAGCAGGTCGCGGAGTTTGGTACGCACTTCGCCCACCGCTACGCGGTCGAGGGTTTCGAAGACGGTATCGGTCTTGTCCAACTTGTCTTCCTGATTCTGGGCATAGTAGCCAAGATCAACGTTGTGACCGAGAACGGACGTTCCGGCGGCAGGATCCAGTTCACCCGCGATTATGCGCATAAGGGTGGTCTTGCCTTCGCCGTTACGGCCGACCAGGGCAACTTTCTCGCCACGCTTGATTTCGATGTCGGCACCGGTAAAAACGGTCTTCTGGGGATACGCGGCGGTCAGGCCTTCGGCCTTGTAGACAACGTCGCCCGTGCGGGATGCAGGCGGGAACTTGACTGTCAGGCGGACCTTGTCGGTCTCGTCGATCTCGACCCTGTCCAGTTTCTCCAGGGCCTTGATACGGGACTGGACCTGATTGGATTTGGTGGGCTTGTAACGGAAGGCCTGGATGAATTCCTCGGTCTTCTGGATTATCCGCTGCTGGTTTTCGTAGGCCGCAGTCTGCTGGGCGATACGCTCTGCGCGAAGCTCCAGATACTTGGTATAAGGCACCTTGTAATCGTGGATGTGCCCTAGCATGATCTCTACAGTGCGGTTGGTAACGTTGTCGAGGAACTTGCGGTCGTGCGACACCAGCAGAAGGCCGCCACGGCGGGTTTTGAGGTATTCCTCAAGCCACTCGATGGACTCGATGTCAAGATGGTTCGTGGGTTCGTCGAGCATCAGCAGGTCCGGCTGGCGGAGGAGGATCTTGGCAAGCTCCATGCGCATGTTCCAACCCTGGCTGAAGGTTTCGGTAAGGCGCGAGAGTTCGTCGTCCCGGAAGCCCAGACCCAAAAGGGTCTTGCGGGCGCGCACCTCCGGAGGTTCGCTGTGCGACACCGCCAGACGGTCGTTCAATTCACTCAGGCGCTCGATCAGCGCCGCGTATTCTTCCGATTCGTAGTCGCTGCGCTCGCCAAGCTCGCGTGTGACGGTATCGATTTCATCCTGAATTCCGCTGGTTTCGCTGAAAACCGTCATGGTCTCCTCGAGCACCGTGCGCCCCTTGTTGTGCTCCATCAGCTGGGGCAGATATCCGATGGTCAGCCCAGCCGGCTTGTCGATATGGCCGGAGGTAGGACTCTGCAGGCCCATGATGAGCTTCATGATGGTGGACTTCCCTGCCCCGTTGCGGCCTACCAGACCGATACGGTCGGAGCCGCTGATATGGAAATTGATTCTGTCCAGCAGCACGAAGCCTCCGTAGGCAACAGTAACGTCGTCAATCGATATCATCGGCCTTCTTTCTGCACATCAGGATGGAAACCTCATAAAGGAGGTACAGCGGAGCCGCAACTATCAACATGGACAGAGGGTCGGCGGGCGTTACGAGCGCGGCGAGCACAAGCACAGCCACGACCGCGTACTTCCTGCCCTTGCGGAGCTGGCTCCTGTCCAGAATGCCGAGCCCGGAAAGCGCCCAGATTACAGTCGGGAATTCGAAAGACAGTCCGACAAGCAGCACCGTAGAGGTGAACATCGACATGTAAGACCCAATGGTTATGGCATTTGTCACCTCCGGGCTGACGGAATAGTTCAGGAAGAACTGAACGCAGGCAGGCAGCACCAGAACGTAACCGGTGGCCACACCAAGGTAAAAGAATCCGGTAGCCATCAGGAACGCTCCGCCTACCGCTTTACGCTCCTTGTCGTACAGGGCGGGCGCGATAAAACGCCAGAGTTCCCAGATCAGGTACGGGAACCCGAGCACGACCGCCACCCCGAAAGCGGCGCGGAGATGCACCATGAACTGCGCTGCCATCTCCACGTTTATCATATCGAGGGAGAAATCCCATCCAAGAAGGCGATAGATAAAGAAATCGGGCGACGCAGGCAGGAAGATGGCAGTGAACAGCGGTTTCTTGAAAATGAAACCCAGTACTGCCAGAAGGCAAACAGCAAGAATCGAGCGGAACAGGGTTCCTCTCAATTCCTCGAGATGGTCCCAGAAGGACATCTCACGCTCTTTGCCGCCATGAGCCACGGCTATTCCTCAGGCTTCTTCGCAGCGTCTTTCTTGGGGGCATCCACGGAATCGTTGATCTGCTCGTCGATTTCGTTGACTCCCTCCTTGAAACTCTTAACGCCCTTGCCCAGGCCCTTCATCAGCTCGGGAATCTTCTTTCCGCCGAACAACAGAAGGATTACGAGGGCGATGATGACAATCTGCCAGGGGCCGACTACGCCAAGTGGATAAGCTAACATAATCTATACTCTTTTAGTTCAATGATTTCAGGGATGCTTCGAGGGCTTCGATACGGGCAAGAGCATCGGATTCCTTCTTGCGCTCAACGTCGACGACCGCCTGCGGAGCATGGGCGATGAAGTTCTCGTTGCCCAGCTTTGCACGTACGCCGGCGAGGAACTTGCGCTGATGCTCGAGTTCTGCCATCACCTTGGCCTTCTCGGCCTCGGTATCGACAAAGCCGTCCAGCGGAACGCTGCACTTGATGGTTCCGACGATAAAGCCTGTGCATGCGCCGTCCACGGAATTCACAAAGTCGGATACGCCTCCGGCCTTGCGGATTACGGACAGAAGTTCCTCGGGCAGTTTGCCCTCGATGCAGAGTTTCACTGGTTCCTTCGGAGGAATGTTCTTCTGTGCCCTGACGCCGCGTACGCCGACAATAATCTGGCGAGCCTGGTCGAAACAGTCAAGGAACGCAGTGTCGTAAGGACCTGCGACCGGGGTACGCTCGAACATGATGGTCTCGCCGCTGCGGCGGTCTGCCATTGCATGCCAGATCTCCTCGGTGATGAACGGCATCACCGGATGAATGAGCTTGAGGAGTTTGTCGAAGAAACCGACGGTGGCTTCGAAAGTCATTCCGTCTATCGCCTCTCCGTATGCAGGTTTGACGAGTTCCAGGTACCAGCTGCAGTAATCGTCCCAGAAAAGCCTGTAAACGGCCATCAGGGCGTCGTTGATGCGGAACTTTGAATAGTGGTCCTCCACCGCCTCTATGGTGCGTGAGAGCAGATTGTCGAACCATTTGACAGCCAGGCGCGACGACTCGCTCTGGCGGCCGTTCTCATCGACGCGCCAGCCGCTGACAAGGCGCCAGCTGTTCCATATCTTTGCGCAGAAGTTGCGTCCCTGCTCAACCTGTGACTCATCGTAAAGGATGTCGTTGCCTGCGGAAGCGCAGAGCAGCATGCCCAAGCGCACCGCATCGGCGCCGTATTTCTCTATAAGGACAAGGGGGTCGGGGCTGTTGCCGAGAGTCTTGGACATCTTGCGGCCTATCTTGTCGCGTACGATACCGGTGAAATACACGTTTCCGAACGGAATGTCGCCCATGAACTCGCCTCCGGCCATGATCATGCGGGCCACCCAGAAGAAGATGATGTCGGGGGCCGTCACCAGGTCGTTGGTGGGATAGTAATATGCAAGGTCGCGGTTGGGCTTGTGCTCGGGATGTCCGGGGCGGGCGGGATCGAACACGCTGATGGGCCACAGCCAGCTGCTGAACCAGGTATCCAGTACGTCTTCGTCCTGCTTAAGGTCGGCGGCCGTCAGCGCCGGATCGATGGCCTTCGCCGCCTCCAGCGCCTTCTCGGCGGTCTCTTCCACCACCACGCTGCCGTCGGGCAGATACCAGGCGGGAATCCGCTGGCCCCACCAGAGCTGGCGGGAGATACACCAGTCGTGTGCGTTCTCCATCCAGTGGCGGTACACGTTGCGGTATTTGTCGGGGATGAATTTGATCTTTCCGGACTCAACGGCGTCCAAGGCTGCTTTTGCAAGGTCCTCGAGTTTGAGGAACCACTGCTTGCTGAGCTTGGGCTCTATGACGGCGTCGGTGCGCTCGCTGTAACCGACGGGCGAGATGTACTCCTCAATCTTAACGAGGTTGCCGGCATCTTCAAGCAGCTTGACGATGTTCTTGCGGGCCTCGAAACGGTCCTGCCCCACAAGGATCTGCGCCTTCTCGTTCAGGCGGCCGTCGTCGTCAAGGATTTCGATTATCGGCAGGTCGTGACGCTGGCCGATTTCGTAGTCGTGGGCGTCATGGGCCGGGGTCACCTTGAGGCAGCCGGTACCGAAGTCCATTTCGACGTAGTCGTCTTCGATGACGGGTATCTCCCTGTTGATCAGCGGGATGAGCACCTTCTTGCCGCGCAGCTTGTGGTAGCGTTCGTCGGCGGGATTCACGCATATGGCGGAGTCGGCCATGATGGTTTCCGGACGGGTGGTGGCGATAACCAGGAAGTCCTTGGTGGGATTGCCGTTGCCGTCGGAGAGGAAGTAGCGGAGGTGATAGAAGTGACTCTTTGTATCCTTATGGATAACCTCGTCGTCGGAGATGGCGGTATGGGCCACGGGATCCCAGTTGACCATGCGGTAGCCGTGGTAGATCAGCCCCTTCTTGTAGAAATACACGAAGGTGGCGTACACGGCGTCGCTGAGGGCGGGCTCCATTGTGAAGCGGGTACGGTCCCAGTCGCAGGAGGCGCCCAGCTTGCGGAGCTGCTGCAGGATTATGCCGCCGTGCTCCTCTTTCCACTCCCACGCATACTTGAGAAATTCCTCGCGGGTGAGGTCGTCCTTCTTGATGCCGCGCTCGGCCAGGCGCGCCACCACCTTGCTCTCGGTGGCAATGCTGGCATGGTCGGTTCCGGGCACCCAGCAGGCATTTTTTCCGTCCATGCGGGCCTTGCGGATGAGCACGTCGTTAAGGGTATTGTTGAGCACGTGACCCATATGCAGGATGCCGGTCACGTTGGGCGGCGGGATCACTATAGTATACGGCTCCCTGGAATCGGGCTCCGAATGAAAACATCTGTTCTTCAGCCAATAGGCATACCACTTATCCTCGACTTCTGCGGGATTGTACTTAGCGTTTAGTTCCATATCTTGCAAAGATAACATTTTTAGCGTAATTTTGTCGGAGAAACTATTGATTTTATGGAAGAAAATAAACAACTCCAGGTGGAGCTCAAGCCCGAGGTCTCAAAAGGCAATTATTCGAATCTGGCTATCATAAGCCACTCCCACAGCGAATTCGTCATCGACTTTGCAATCATGCTCCCCGGCCTGGCCAAGGCCGAGGTCTGCAACCGCATCCTGATGACCCCGGAACATGTGAAGAGGCTTCTTAACGCCCTGGCCGACAATATCGGCAAATACGAGGCCCAGTTCGGCCCCATCGAGCTTCCCGGCTCCCCCAAGGGCACTTTCAATCTGGCTGACTTCAATCCCAATGGAGCAAAATCTTAAAGCCATAAAGGCTTTCTTCTTCGACATCGACGGCGTGATGACCGACGGCACCGTGCTGTGCGACGCCAACGCCGAACCGTTGCGCATCTTCAACGAGAAAGACGGGCACGGGCTCCGTATGGCTGCCCTGAACGGCTACACGCTTGCTGTCATCACCGGAGGCCGCACGGAATCCGTACGAAAGCGCATGACCGCATACGGCATACCCTACGAAAACGTTTACATGCATTCCCGCGACAAGTGCAGGGTGCTGGCCGAGGCCTGCGAGCGCTTCGGGCTCAAGCCCGAGGAAGTGCTTTTCATGGGCGACGACCTGCCCGACATCCCGGCGCTGCAATACGCAGGACTGGGCGTGGTGCCGGCCGACGCCGTGCAGGAAGCGAAGGACGCCGCCGACATAGTATCCCCTGTCTGTGGAGGCAAGGGCTTCGTCCGCTGGACTCTGGAAATGGTAATGAAAGCCCAGGGCAGATGGGTTTTCGACGTCAGGAAATATGAAAACATGTTCTAAACGCATCATCCTCGGTAGCGGATCCCCGCGAAGGCGCGAACTGCTTGCGGGGCTGGACGTCGAATTCACGGTCGACACCGGCAACACATTCGAGGAGTCCGTACCGGCCGGCGCCCAACCTGAAGAAGTGCCGCTGCTGATGGCCAAAGGCAAGTCACACGGTTTCCACAGACCGCTTGAAGCCGACGAGCTGCTGATAACAGCCGATACCGTAGTTGTTCTCGAGGGCCGCGTGCTGGGAAAACCCCACAGCCGCGAGCAGGCCTTTGAGATGCTTCGCGAACTGTCAGGCAAGGCTCATAAAGTCGTTTCCGCAGTGGTTTTCCGCACACAGGACATGGAACGCAGCGCCACGGACGAAACGATAGTTCACGTGGCTCCGCTCGACGAAGACGAAATCGCCTATTACATAGACAGATACAAGCCGTTCGACAAGGCCGGTGGATACGGAATCCAGGAATGGCTCGGCTACGCGTCGATGGGCAATATCGAAGGATCTTTCTACAATGTGATGGGCTTCCCCGTCCACAAGGTCTGGAAGCTCCTGCAGGATTTTGCCTGAGAAATTCACATATCCGTTCTGCTACGTGCCGCATCCCCTGGTGGTGGACGCGGCGCGTTCGCTGATACAACGGCTCGACGCCGACCCGGCTCTCGGAGGGCTGTTTGCGGAAGGCAAGATGATGGGGGTTCTGATAACGGATAATGGACCTCTGTTTGCCTTCAGCGGCCTTGCCGGCGGGCGCTCCGTAATTGACGGTTTCGTACCGCCTGTTTTCGACCTCACCCAGGGCTACTTCAAACAGAGGGAAGCAGTGATTTCCGCCATGCCGGCAGGCCCGGAAAAGTCCGCCGCTTCCGCCGATCTTCAGGATTGGGTGTTCCGGCAGTACAGGGTGCACAATGCCCATGGAGAGGAGCTTTCAATAGCTGAGATATTCGCTCAGCGCGGGCTTGTTCCACCTGGCGGGACAGGCGATTGCGCAGCTCCAAAACTACTTGAGTTCGCATACCGCAACGGATTGAAACCCAATGCTATGGGAGAATTCTGGTATGGGCGCAGTCCGCAGCGCGAAGTACGCGAGCAGGGGCGCTTCTACCCTTCCTGTACAAGCAAGTGCGGGCCGCTCCTGACATGGATGATGAAGGGCCTTGACGTGGAGCCGAACCCGCTGGACGCAGCACTGGAATCGCCTGAAGAGCCGAAGGTGATTTATGTCGATGATGACATAATAGTCGTTGACAAGCCCTCCGGAATGCTGTCCGTTCCCGGGCGGACCAATATGCCGTCGCTCCTTGAATGGTTGCGGGATCGCTATGGCAATTCGGTTGAGAGCTGCCACAGGCTGGATATGGATACTTCGGGAATCATGGTATATGCACGCTCACTCCCCTGCAAGTCTGAACTTGAGAGGCAGTTTGCCGACCGCGAAGTGAAGAAGGTTTACCGCGCCAGGCTGGAAGGAGGTCCGTGGAACCACGCCATGAAGGGCACCATTGCCCTGCCGCTGACGCTGGATTACTACGACCGGCCCCGTCAGATGGTGGACGACGAACAGGGCAAGAAAGCGGTTACCGAATATGAAGTACTGGGAATACTCCCCGACGGCAGCGTGGACGTGCTTTTCAGGCCGCTCACAGGGCGCTCGCACCAAATCCGGGTGCATGCCGCACACGTCCGCGGCCTCGGCCACCCGGTGCGCGGCGACCGCCTGTACGGCAGCGGCTGCCCCAACGAGCGCCTGTGGCTCCGTGCCTGCGGGCTGTCGTTCCGGCACCCAGTCACAGGTAAGTTGTTGAAATTCGGAGAGTTTGGGGTATAAAAGAAATGAGTTGGTGTCTCACGACAACAACTCATACTAACCACATAATTAATAACACTAAAACTAATAACCAATAGGCTGTGAGGAGAACCCTCATCATTCAACCCGATACAAAGGTAATACTTTTATTTTAAACTGCAAAATATTTTTTGAAAATTTTTTAATAATTTTTCATCACCGCTGATTTTCAGCGTTTTATGGTTTAATAAAAATTTCAGTAATTGCCGTCTTATGGCTAATGGGAAGCGCTGTTTCGGGCCGTGATCTTGCAAATTGTTAGCAAAATTTGCATTTTCAAATAAATAATGTAACTTTGCAATCCCTTAGGGTGCGTTGGCCGAGTGGCTAGGCGCAGGTCTGCAAAACCTGTCACAGTGGTTCGATTCCGCTACGCACCTCGACGAAAAGCTCAGCGTCTGCTGAGCTTTTTTTCGTCGAGGGCGTCCTACACGTTACCCCATCCCCAAACCCCTTCCCTCGGGGAAGTGGCTTAGTCGCTTCGCTCCATACGCTGCGCATTAAAAATGGCGCAGGTCCTCTTTTATGCCGGTGACCTGCGCCGCAAATCTGCCTCTCACGCGTTCTGATGCTGCAGGTCCTCGCCCTCAAATCGGACCTGCTCCGCCGCAGCCGCTAACTTCAGGAAAGAATACCGGTAGCCATTCCAGCGGTGCTTTTGCTTTACTCAGCGCCTTTTACTATCTTTGCGATACTAACCATGCAGCGTTCAATGATGATGAAAATCACTTATTCCGCCCCAGAGTGCGAATACATCGCATCCCTGTGGGCCGACTTGTTATGCACCAGCCCCGACAATGGTGGCGTAGAAGGTATTGGATACGAAGACTGGACTGACTGATATGAAAACACGCATTATATATATCGCTGCCTTTGCTCTAGCAGCACTCTCCTGCACTCGGGAAGTATCAACTGAGATTATCCCGTCAAGCAAGCAGGTCACTTTCACCGCAACTTGGGCCGACTCCCGTGACACCAAGACCGCCATCCAGGCAGATGGTACCACAGTCTGGTGGACAACAGACGAGCAGATCAACGCCTTCTACGGCACAACCTTCTCCGGAGTCTTCACATCCACCAATATTGCAGCTGCTGCAACGGTTCAGTTTACCGGCAGCCTTGATGTCCTTGCTGGCGCCATCGAAGCAGACAGCGGCCACTCCAAATACTGGGCCGTCTATCCATACGATAGCTCCAACACCTGCGACGGCCAGAGTGTCACCCTCACTGTCCCGAGTGTCCAGCCTGCAGCTTCAGGTACCTTTGCCGACAAGTTTTTCCCGGCTATTGCAACAAGCACATCTCTTGAACTTGCTTTTTACAACGTCTGCGGCGGTGCCCGCTTCAGCGTCTCCCAAACCGGAATCAATGATATAATCATCAAATCTGCAGATGGCACTCCCTTAGCGGGCCGCGTCAAAGTAGGATTTAGCAATGACTACAAGCCGGCAATTCTTTCCGTTGAAGATGGCGAGAGCATGATTCATTTGAAAGCCCCTGACGGAGGCTTCGTACCGGGAGAGTATTACTATGCCGCCCTATTGCCTGCAACTCATGCCCAGGGCATCCAGGTTGGATTCAACAAATCCGACGGCACCGGAGCAACAAAGTCCATCGACAAGAGCCTCACCGTTCACCGAGCCATATTTGGTAAGCTTGACAATCTTGACGACGGACTCACATTCACCTATGGTGGAGGTCTCACGCTCGGGCCTCAGTACGGTGATGGCACAGAAGCCAATCCGTACAACGTAGCCAAGGCTTGCGCCGTAGCCAGCTCCCTTAATCCAGGAGAAAGTATTGACGACGTATACACCAAGGGCGTTGTCTCCAGCATCTACAGAATTGACCCCGATAATGAAGGATTGGCCACATACTACATCCAGGACCCCGGCTACGACGCCACATTGGAGGCTTGGAAAGGTTTCTTCCTCGCCGGAACCAAATTCACATCCACAGATCAACTGAAGGTTGGCGACGAGGTAATTATCAAAGGTCGCCTCGAGATGTACAACAACGTTCAGCCAGAATACGCAAAGCGCAATAAGATCGTTTGGCTGAATGGCGTTAAAGAGTATGATGCATACCCGGTCTCTCCGTCAACGCTCAACGCATCTATCACTGTTGATAATAATTCGCATATTTCCTTTAACGATGGAATAGTGGTCGCAATCTCCGCGCTGGGCTTCGTAGTCAGCAATGGTGAGCACAACATGCACGTGTTCGACAGCGACTACAAGAAGGTCAGCATCGGAGACAACGTACTCATCGACGGCATTAAGACTACTTACTATGGCATTCCGGAGATGATAAGCTCCACCGCAACCGTCATCTCTTCCGGGAATGCCCTTCCCCGCACTCAATTAATAGATATATCACAGACCGCCGGCACGTATGTGGCTAGGGAATCTGACTACCTTGCCATAACTGGCATCGTTTCTACGGAGGGCAGTTACATAGACTTCATTATGCCGGGTACAGATATCCGTTGCTCTATCTCCAACAGGCCGGCCAGCTTCGACCTTACCCCTCTCATGGGCAAGCTGGCCACCATGTACGGCTATTACTGCAATTTTGACCCGGTCAGGAACGCACACCAAATCATAATATCTTCGTTTGAGGAGGCAGAACCGCTCCAGGCTCCTTAACCTGTGGACCTGGGTCTTACCGTCAAGTGGGCGCCATATAACCTTGGTGCTACCGAGCCCGAGCAGTATGGCTATTACTTCGCACGGGGCGAGACTGAGCCAAAATACAATTACTACTGGACATCTTACAAATTGTGCAACGACAGTAGTTATCGTTCACTCACTAAGTATTGTCCATCCGATAAGACAGATTATTGGGGCTATTCAGGATCGCCTGACAGCAATACGGAGCTGGATCCCGAGGATGACGCTGCAAGTGCAAACTGGGGAGGCAGATGGCATATTCCGACAAAGGCAGAATTGGAAGAATTAATAAACAACTGTACACGGATTTGGACGACGCAGAACGGTATTAATGTACATGTACGACGAAACCGGGAAGAAGATCAAATCCCGAGCGGCAAAGTAGGGGAATCCCGTGCATACATAATTAATCAAAATATGAAACGCGATTACTTTGAAGGCGCCGACGTGGCCGTCACCATATGCGCCAAAGACGGCACCATCATGGACATGAATGGCAAGTCAAGAAAGACCTTCTTGAAGCCCGGCCAAGATGAGATTATCGGAAAGAATGTCCTTGACTGCCACCCTGAGCCGGCAAGGAGTATGCTTGCCGATATGCTTGAGAATCCCCGTACCAACGTCTATACCGTAGAGAAGGAAGGCCTCAAGAAACTCATATTCCAGACCCCGTGGTTCGATGGTGGCGAGTATGCCGGCTTCATGGAACTCTCAATGGTATTGCCTGAGAACATTCCCAACCGGGTAAGGGTGCCAAAGAAGTAAGCCACATCGTGTACTTCGTGGCAATAACTAATCGCAAGGAAGGTTCTCTAAGACGTCCCTAAGCCACCCTTTTTCACCGCCGTATCCACATTCTTGCCGTAGACGACAAAACGCTGGAAGAGGAACTCCGTGATGCCGTTCAGCAGGATGTTGAGGACGGTGACGAGGTACTCGTTCCAGTGCAGGTCTTCGGCCAGATAGTCGCCGCCCCAGGTGGACAGGGGCGTGAAAACAAGGTAATACAGGAACACCAGCCCAAGGGCCCGAGGGATGTTGGCGGTGGAGCGGAAGGTGAATTTGCGGTTTATGCCGAAATTCCAGATGACGGATAGCGTGAGGGCGATGAGATAGCAGGGCCAGTAACGCCAGTTGGTAACTTCGTTCAGCAGGGCAAAACTGCCCATCTCCACCAGTGCTGCGGTACTGGACAACAGAAAGAATCTGATGGCTCTCCGGAATTCGTTCATGCTACTGCCTATTTCTTGGTTTCGCAAATGTAGCCACGTTTCACAAGATTCACAAATAATCATTCGCAAACACAACTATTTGACCGCTGAGGGTTATGTTTTGTTATTGTATATTTATTGAGTAAATTTGCTCAGTCCATAGCGATGAAAAGACTTACAATTATTCATGTTGCGCTAGCCCTTGCATTGTCTTTTGCGGGAGGAGCGGCTTCCGGGGCCGTTCCCCATTTGACCGAGGAGTGGGTGAAAGAGAACTACTGCAAGCGCGAGGTGTATATCGCCATGCGGGACGGGGTGCGTTTGCATACGGCAGTTTATGAGCCTGCCGACACCCTGCCGCATCCAGTCATCATGCTGCGCACCCCCTACGGCGTGGGGCCCTATGGCGAGAAATATACAAGCAACCTCCGCTCATGGATGCGGATGTTTGCGGCCAACAAGTATATAATTGTCTATCAAAGCGTCCGCGGTACGTACCTGAGTGAGGGCGAATATGAAAACATCCGTCCGCTCAAACCGGCGGACGCGCCATGGTCGCAGACTGACGAGGCCACGGATGCCTACGACACGACCGAGTGGCTGCTTCAGAATACCCGGACGAACGGCGCCGTCGGCGTGAAGGGCGTATCGTATCCCGGTTTTTACGCGACCCTCGCGGGGCTCTGCGGGCATCCGGCGATAAAGGCAGTTTCGCCCCAGGCGCCCGTCACTGACTGGTGGAAGGGAGACGACGTCCATCACAACGGCGTCTGGATGCTGGACATGTACACCTTTGCAGCGTCCTTCTTCCGTGTCCGGCAGCAGCCATCGGAATCGGGGTCGGAGTCTCTCGTGAACATCGACCGCGACATCTACAGCTATTACAGGCAGTTCCCGGATTTTCCCGCCCTGACGGCGAATCTCGGTGAGAGGATTCCCTTCTGGGAAGAGATGCTGCAGCATCCGGATTATGACAGCTGGTGGCAGGAGCGGAATGTGGCTGGCCAGCTGTACGATATCAAGCCCGCGGTCCTGGTGGTCGGCGGCAACTACGACACCGACGACTGCTACGGGGCAATAGAGACCTATGAGGCCATACGCCGACAGTCGCCCGGGACGGAGGCGTATTTCGTGTACGGACCCTGGTCGCACGGCGGATGGCGCGATTCAAAATACACCGGCCTTGGCGACTCGTACTTCGGCGAAGGGTCGACGGACCGTTTCATGGAAGAAATCGAGTATCCGTTTTTCGCCTGGTACCTGGAAGGAAAGGGAACGCCTCCCGCCAGGGTCAGCATCCTGCCTTCCCGCACATTGGACGGCAACATTCGCCATGATACAGGGCCCGATTGGCATACCTATTCAGACTGGCCGCTGAAAGATCAGGAATTCAAAGTGTTGTATCTGGACCGCAAACGGTTGACGGATGCAGGCAAACAGCCGCGATGCCGGCGCTCGCGCTCGTATGTTTCGGATCCGGAGAACCCGGTTCCCTACATGGAAAAACTGACCAACGGAAGGAGCAAGAATTATATGGCGGCGGACCAGCGCTTTGCGGAAAAGCGATCGGACGTGCTGACCTTCAGGGGCGAACCGCTGCGGGAAGACCTGACCGCCGAAGGCCCGGTCCGCGTCCATCTTGACGTATCCACAAGTACCACCGATGCGGACTTCATCGTCAAGGTCATCGACGAGCGGCCCGACGGTTACCAGATGCTTGTCCGGGGCGACGCATTCCGTGCCCGGTATCGCCGGAGTTTCAGCTCTCCCGAGCCAGTGCCCCCCGGGGAGCGGATCTCCATCGACTTCCTGCTGAACGAAATCGCCCATGTATTCCAGGAAGGCCACCGGATAGTGGTTCAGATCCAGTCGTCATGGTACCCGGTCATGGCAATGTCTCCTCAGTTTTATCAGGAAAATCCGTACACCGTCCCTTCCACAGAATACAAGACCTGCCGCATCGCCGTCTGGAATGACTCCTGGATCGGGTTGCCCGTCATCAAATAATTCTTATATTTGTATATTATGATACGGACACTGATAACCATGGCTGTCGCATTGCTGCTTGCGACTCCCTGCAAATCGCAGGACCATATTGCTTTCATGAACATTCCGCTGGGCGGGCCCGTCGACGAGTTCGTCGAGAAGCTGACGGTAGAAGGCTTCGTCGTTCACGGAGAGAATCCGGACGGCGTTCTTCTGAAGGGCCCCATCGCCGGCAAGGACTGCACCCTGCTGGTGAGATTCACTCCGGAAACACAGACCGTCTACAGGGTGGATGCCTCCTTCCCTGTACGCGGCGACTGGCGCACCTGCAAGGGTGACTACACCGTTCTGCAGAACGCCCTGACGGCAAAATTCGGCAAGCCCAAGCGCCTGGAGCGCTTCGAGGCTCCTTTCAGGGAGGGCGACAACTGTGAGCTCAGTCACCTGAACATGGGCCTGTGCAAGTGGCTCTCCACGTACAGCTCCCCCGCCGGCACCATTACGCTGTCCATCCGTCCTGTGATTGTAAGCAACGGCCAGGCAGCCATAATATATGAAGACAAGGCGGGATCCGCCACACTTACCGAAGAAGTAGCCAGAATCTTATGAATATCAACAGAAAGCGGGGATTGATAATCCTTGCCGCCCTCTTCGTCGCCGCCCCTGCGCTCGCAGTGTTCGGCGAACGCGACCTGGGCCACACCATCCATGCTCTCCGGGTAGAGCTAAGCCGCGACTACCAGAAGCGCCTTGCCTCGGAAAAGAACTTCTCCGAGCAGTACAGGAGCCAGAGGCGCGAGATGATCTCGACCATGAAGAAGTGCAACGAGTTGTCGCTGATGCTGTACTCCCAGAAACAGGACTACACATTCGACCTCACATATGCACTCGAGTCGGTCACGAAGGAGTACAACGACTACAAGTCCAACAGGCTCCCCTACGACCAGATCTTAAACCGCCTCGACTGGGATATAGACCGTTATGCCCGACTGGTGGAGTCGCTCCGCAGGATTCCCCCCGAGATCGAGTCGGTAGACATTGTTCCGGACAGCCTGGCATACCACAACGACAGCCTTGCGGTCCTTAATGCACGGATACGTACTGGCTCCCTCCCCCGCCGTCAGATTACCGGAAGGATGCTGGATTCCCTCGGCGCCGACCGCCCGTTCCTGCTTGAAGGCGAGGAATCGATCGACCGTGACTCCTGCATCTTCTATGCTGCCGAATTGCTCAAGATGAGTGCCGCCAACAAGGAACGCATCATCCGGGACAGTACGCACTATCAGCGCACTTTCCTTCGCCTGAAGGAATCGTACGATTACGCCCGCGACCGGTACCAGGCCCTCCAGAACCGTATCTTCGTAGTCGGGCAAACGCCTTATTACAAGATACTCAAGGGATTCGGCCGCTACTGGAAGCGCGCCGCATTGGACATACGGGAGAAATACCGTTTCGGCGACGATAACCGGGAAGACGATTCAGACGAGCACCTGTCGCTGTGGACCGGCCCGGCGTTGCTGGTATTCGTTGTGCTCCAGTTCCTGGTATTGTGCATCCTGACGCTGATTGTGGCAGTAGTATTCAAGCTGCTCGTCCGGTTCATCAAGCCACTTCGGAAAGCTATTCCCAAAGAACAGCATTTCAGCATCATACTGCTCATAGCCATCGTAATCAACGGTCTTCTTACGCTCAGGTCCAACACCGACTCGTCGTCGTTCATGGATTCCGCGGACAGCCTCATAGGTACATACCTCTGGCTGCTTGGCGCCGTCGTGGCTTCCCTGCTTATCCGCCTCAAGCCGGACAAGCTCAAAGGTAGTATGAGGATTTACCTGCCCATGATGATAATGGCGGTCGTGGTCATCAGCCTGCGCATCGTGTTCATGCCGAACGCGATGATGAACGTCATCTTCCCTCCTATCCTTTTGCTGTTCCTTATATGGCAGCTGGTTGCATGCCTGCGCGCAAAAGCGGGTATTTCAGGCATTGACCGTCTGATGGGATGGATGTCGCTGACAGTGATCCTTGCCGCCCTGATAGTATCCTTTATCGGATACATCTACTTCGGCCTGCTCATCATGATCTGGTGGTTCTTCGAGATGGCAGTGATCCTTACCCTCATTACCATCGCCCACCTCCTCGACCTGTTCAAGGAAAAGTTCCTTACCCGACACATCGAAGAGTACAAGAAGACACTTACGTTCGTGAGCGTTGCCGAGCGCGACAATCTCCTGTTCGGCGCCACCTGGTTCTACGACCTTGTCAAGGATGTGCTCATCCCGGTTCTGGCTCTGATGTCCCTGCCTTTCTGCATAAGGCAGTCGCTTGGAGTATTCGACTTCACGGACCTCTTTGACACCATATTCAAGACTCCTTTCGTCAATCTGGCAAGCGCTGACGGCTCTCCCATCCTTAGGCTGTCTTTCCGCAGCATAGTGGTCGCCGTCGCGCTGTTCTTCGTCTTCCGCTACATCAACTACGCGGTATACTCGGTATTCCAGAACGTCCGTTATGCAGCCTACCTTAAACAGCACGGGCGCAAGACGGTTCGCAAGGACGAGATCAACTTCTCGCTCGGCAAGAGTATCATCGGCACCCTCGTGTGGTTCGTCTACATCATTACAGTGATAGTGATGCTCCGAATACCTACATCGTCGCTCACGATCATCGCCGGAGGTCTCTCCGCCGGTATCGGTATCGCATTAAAGGACGTGCTGAACAACTTCATTTACGGTATCCAGCTGATGTCCGGACGCGTCAAGGTCGGAGACTGGATCGAGTGCGACGGAGTGCGCGGAAAGGTGACCAGCATCAGTTACCAGAGCACCCAGATCGAAACCATCGACGGAGCTGTGATATCATTCCTGAACGCCACCCTGTTCAGCAATAATTTCAGCAACCTTACCCGCAACAACGCCTACGAATTCGTGAAGATCGTCGTGGGCGTGAGCTACGGAACCGACGTTGAACACGTACGGCAGGTGCTCGTGGACGCCATGCAGGAAATGCGCACCAAGGACAACTACGGCCGCGAGGTCGTCGACCCGAAGAGAGGCGTCTATGTGGTATTCGACGGCTTCGGCGACAGTTCAGTGAACATCGCGGTCAAACAGTATATCCTTGTAGCGGAGAGAATCGGCTACGTGGACAGGGCCAAGGAGGTCATCTACGACGCACTGAACAAGGCCGGGATTACCATTCCGTTCCCGCAGTGCGACATACACGTGGCGCAGGAATAATCAGTCTTCAATAGAGCCTGCGACTATATTGGCAACGGCGGCGCGCACTCTGTAGAGCGCGCCGCTGTCCGTAGGATGGCAGCGGTTGGTCAGCAATATGACTGCCGTTTTCGAATCCAGGTCGATGACAACCGAGGTACCAGTGTAGCCGGTGTGGCAGAGCGCCGCGTCACGACTCAGCATGTCGCCCTTGATTCCCGACGAGGAACTGCGCACGTCCCATCCCAGGGCACGTCCGATATGGGCTGCGTTGTCTGCCGGAACAGTTGCCATGGTGCGAACCGTAAGCGGCGCGAGCACACGGCGGCCGTTGATCTCTCCCCCGTTCATCAGGGCGGCCGAAATTACGGCAAGGTCTTCGGCGTTGGAGAAAACTCCGGCGTTGCCGGAATTGCCGCCGTTAAGCCTGCGGGCAAGAGGGTCGTGGACCTCGCCGAGCAGCGGCAGTCCGTTCTCCTGCACCTCGGTGGGAGCCACGAGAGGCAGCACGTCGGGGCGCTCCGTGGGCAGATAGCAGGTGTGTTTGAGTCCGAGCACATCGAACACCTCGCGCTGTGCGTAGTCGCAGAGGCGCTCGCCGGTGACCCGCTGGAGTATGTTCTGCAGAGTGACGAAGTTCAGGCAACTGTAGGTTATATCGGTTCCGGGGCGGAAGCGCCGCGGCAGTTCGGCGGCTATGTAGTGCATGGTGGAATCCGGGCAGGGCTCGCCGAAACGCTCCGCAACCGCCTTCACGTTCAGGTACGGAGGGAGTCCGGAACTGTGGGTCATCAGGTCTCGCACGGTGATGTCGACCTTCTCGCCGGTGGCCGGATCCGTCCAGGGCGCGAACTCTGGAATATACCGCTTGACGTCGTCGTCAAGCAACACCTGGCCACGCTCGACCAGGGTCATGAACGAGAGCGTCGTGCCCACGCACTTCGATACCGAAGCCATGTCGAACACGGTGTTCACCGTCATTGCAACGGTATCGGGGACAACCTGTTTGTTGCCATAGGCCTTCAGGTAAACTATCTTGTCGCCGCGCACCACCGCCAGCACCGCGCCGGGGATGTTGCTTTCGGCAATCGACTTCAGGATTACGGAATCCACGCGGACCAGTTTGTCGGGATTCATTCCGGCTTTCCAGGGGCTGACGTGCCGGAGGCCGTCGGGACGCTGCACGCAGGAGCAGAGAGCCAGCGCGGCAGCTATGATCAACAGTTTCTTCATATGGCAAATATAATTAAAATTCGTAATTTAGCGGCAGAAAGAGCAAGCTTAATGGAACCTCATAAGATAGAAGAGAACGACCCGCTGGAGGCGTTGATGCTGGGCGGAGTCAAAGCAGGCTTCCCCTCTCCTTCGGAAGACATACGCGAGAAACTCGACCTCACCAAACTCCTGGTGAAGCATGGAGCCTCCACCTTTTTCTTCCGCATCGACGGGGTGTCGATGGTGGACGCCGGCATGGACGAAGGCGACATAATAATAGTGGACCGCGCCGTGGATCCATACGACGGCTGCAAGGCCGTGTGCTTCATCGACGGCGAATACACCGTTAAGCGCGTGCAGATAACTCCCGGCGGTGCCACCCTGCTGCCCTGCAACGAAAACAACGGCAAATACAGACCAATCCCGGTGGGCCCCGATGACGATTTCCTGATCTGGGGCGTCGTCACATGGGTGGTCAAGAAGGCCTGAGCCATGTTCGCCCTCGCCGACTGCAACAATTTTTTCGCCTCTTGCGAAAGGGTTTTCCGTCCGGACCTGAACGGGAAGCCCGTCATCGTGCTGTCGAACAACGACGGCTGCGCGGTGGCGCGCTCCAACGAGGCCAAGGCTCTCGGCATCAAGATGGGCGATCCGTATTTCAAGATACGGCACATAGTTGAAAGATACGGCGTGGCGGTATTCAGTTCCAACTTCGCCCTGTACGGCGACATGTCTCACCGGGTGCAGGAAGTGCTGCACGGATTCGCTCCGTCGGTGGAACAGTATTCGATTGACGAGGCATTCCTGGACCTTCGGGGGATGCACATCAACGATCCCGACGCGTTCGCCAAGAGCATCTCCGCCACCTGCCGCCGCTGTACTGGAATTCCGGTGTCGGTGGGGATCGCACCGTCGAAAACCCTGGCCAAAATCGCTTCCAAGCTCTGCAAGCAGTATCCCAAATTGCGGGGCGGATGCTATATGCACAGGCCGCAGGACATAGAAAAGGTGCTCCGCAAGTTCCCTGTGGCAGACGTGTGGGGCATAGGCCGGAAAAGCGTCAAAAAGCTGGAAGCCATGAACATACGTACCGCATGGGATTATGCCATGCTGCCCGAAAACGCCGTGCGGAAGCAGTTCGCCCTGCCTGGCTGGCGCACCTGGACGGAACTGCGCGGTACGCCCTGCATAGAGTTCGAAGACATGATAGAGCCCAAGCAGAGCATATGCGTGTCAAGGAGTTTCGCAAAGGAAATCACGGATCCGGAGCTGCTGAGCGAGCAGGTGGCGAACTTCGCCGAATCCGCCGTTCAGAAATTGCGCTACCAGCAGTCGATGGCGCTGGAGATGGCTGTCTTCGCTTTCACAAACAGGTTCAAGGAGAATTCGCCACAGACCTTCGGCTCCCGCCTGGTGGTCTTTCCCGACGCCACCGATGACCACAGGGCCATTGTAAGCGCCGCAGTCAAAGCCGCCCGGGAACTCTGGGGTGCCGGATACGGATACAAAAAGGCCGGCGTGGTCATTACCAAACTGATTCAGGCATGCGACCATGTGGGGTCGATTTTCGCCGACCCGGAATCCGACAGCCGGGATGCCCGCCTGTCGGAAAGCATCGATGCCATAAACCGCACATACGGACGCGGAGCCATACTTTTCGGGGTACAGGGCGACGGCCGCATCAAGATGTCGCGGGAGCATCAGTCGCCACATTATACCACGCTCTGGAGCGATATTCCCAAGGCAAGCGTGAAATAACCGGATAATTTGCGTATCTTAGCAAAACTAACTTCATTTATATGAACAGAAGAGATTTTTTGGGTAAGGTTGGCGCAGCGGCCGCAGCAGGTGCAGCGCTGCCCGTACTCGGTTCCTGCTCGGACAAGACAGCTGCCGGCGCCCTCGGAACGGTTAAAGAATCATATCAGTCAGACCTGCTTGTAGTAGGCGGAGGCCCCTCTGGCGTATGCGCAGCCGTCGCCGCCGCCCGCAAGGGCGTGAAGGTCCTGCTCGTCGACAACGGCAACTGCCTTGGAGGCATGGGTACCAAGGGCCTCGTAGGGCCGTTCATGACCTGCTACGACGCCGCCGGTGAGAATATGATCATCCGCGGCCTCTTTGAGGAAATAGTCGACCGCCTGATAGCCGAGGGAGGAGCAATCCATCCTTCAAAGATACGCCAGGGCACGGAATTCACCGCCTGGATCAGCGAGGGCCACGACCACTGTACCCCCTTCGACCCCGAGATACTCAAAAAAGTCTACGACCGCATCTGCGCCGAAGCCGGCGTGAAGGTTCTGTTCAATGCGAACTTCGTCTCCCCTATCATGAAAGGCCGGAAGATCCAGGGGGCGGTGCTACTCACTCCTTCTGGCCTTGAAGCGGCACGCGCCCGGATGGTGATAGACGCAACCGGAGACGGCACCGTGGCATACCGCGCAGGCGCTCCCTGCGTTTTCGGAGATCCCGAAAGCGGCCGCGTGCAGCCGGCATCGCTGTTCTTCCGCATCAACAACGTAGACACTTACCGCCTGATCGCCGACGTGGTGCCGCATCTGCCGGAGTTCCGACGCGTGAACGGAGTCAGCTACCGCTGCCTGCACTGGCGCGTGGCCGAGGCGGAGGCCGCCGGCGAATGGGATCTCGCCCGCAAGTCGGTGAACATCTGGCGCTCGGTTGAGAAGGACCAGTGGGTGGTAAACTGCACCCGCATCCACGGGGTTGACGCCACCGACTGCGAGAATCTCACCGCCGCCGAAGTGGAAGGCCGCAGGCAGGTGGAGGAGCTCATGAACTTCTTCCACAAATACGTGCCCGGCTGCGAAGTGGCGACGCTGATGGGAACCGGCTCCATCATGGGAATCCGCGAGTCCCGTCATGTGCAGGGCGATTTCGTGCTGCCGGTCCAGGACCTGATTGACGGCGTGATTCCCGACGACAACATCCTGCTCTCCGCAAATTCCATTGACGTTCACGGAGCGATGGGAGGGCCAGCCGGAGGCCTCTACATGCCCATAAAGAAGAATATGTACGGCGTGCCTTACCGCTGCCTGCTGCCGAAAGACGTCGAGGGGCTGCTGCTGGCCGGCCGCTGCGTTTCCGCGGACTCCCCCGCCGCCGGCGCCATCCGCGTGATGCCTCCGGCAATGGCAATAGGCCAGGCCGCCGGTATCGCAGCCGCGCTGTGCCTTAACAACGGCACCGACCCCAAGTCGCTCGACTACTCCGACCTGCGTCCCGCGCTCCTGGAGCAGAAGGTGTATTTGGGATAATGCTGACTATCCGGGAACAAAACACGCTTATTTGTTCCCTGATAGTTGTTTAATTGCACTCAGCGGAACAAATAAAGCCTATTTGTTCCAGAGATGTTCTCCCACCCTTACAATTAATGGATGCTGATAATAAGACCGCTATCGGCTGTCTTAATTATCAGTTTCATAAGGCGTTCGTCCAGGGCCACGCAGCCGCCAGTCCAGACTTTTGCTCCTTTGCAGTGAATGAAGATGGCGGAGCCCAGCGGCCAGATTCCTGCTTCGTTATAATCGGTTTCAATGCCATAATTATACTCCGGAGACAGCTCCCACATCTTTTCGCCGCCAACGGCGATGCCGTTTACGATCTTATTGTAATACGGTCCCTCTTCGTCGCACGCCAGAGTACCGTGAACGACTTTCAGATAAGGCAGCTTGCTGCCGGGATCAGGCTTGATTCCGAATGCCCGGAGCGGCCGCAATTCGCCCTCGGGCGTCTTTGCATCGCCCTCGCGCTCCTTTCCAAGACCGTTCTTTCCAATGAACGCCGGCCCCCTGCCAATCATCCGCCATCGCCCATCTTCCTTGACATAGTATCGCACTTTGGCGTCAGACCCGCCAATACAATCTACGGTCATCAACTGCCTGGCATCACCATCGGCAGCATAACGGTCTTTGATCGTTTTCCAGTTCATCGTTTGATAAACAATATTGCCATCAGAGGCAGGGCGATGATGGCCATCGTGGCGCTGATTGGCAGATAGATTCCGAAATTGACGTATTGAACCACCAGATAGGTGATGAGCAGCAAAACGACACCCATCGCGGATGAAATCAAATAATGCACGCGAATGTCCTGTTTACTGCAGAGAATACGGCTGAGATTGGGCACACCAAGTGAGATGAACCCGATGGGGCCGCAGATGCTTACGGCGCTGGTAACAAGGAACATGATGGCCAGCAGGCTGAAAGCCTTGTGAGGTTTGCTCAGTTCGATGTCGCCCCGGAAATGACTGGTCAGGCGCCCGCTGTCGGCGAGGGCCGCCGCCATTCCGGCGGCAAAGAGGCACAACGAAAAGATGATATCGCCTGTCGTTACGCCTTCGAGCCTGAAATTCGCGGCGCCCCACAGATAATACTGCTTCAGAAGGTCGCCGTTGGGCGCATTCGTAACCACTATCGTTCCCAGCGAGCCGATGAAAGTGCCGAACAGAATGCCGAAGGTAATCAGGCTCTGGGTATTGACGCGCAGGGTAACAAAGAAGCAGATGATTGTGCATATAAGCGTACACACGAAACTGCCCACGGTAAGCGAGCACCATCCCGACATGGTCGCAGCCGCAGCGCCGAGGCATGCGGCGCTGCCAAGTCCCAGGGAATAGACATCTCCCAGCTGGTTGCGCCACAGATACTGCATCTGGATACCGCCCACAGGAAGGGCGATACCGGAGATTAATACATATAAAAGGCTCATGAGCATATTATAGTTCTCCAAATATAGGAATAATTCATCTTATTGCCTAAAAAGTGAGTTAATAACATCTCCAGCTTAGCATCACCGGGAATCAGTGACGGAGTTGACTTATTTGTTCCAGAATTATGATAAAGTAAGAGAATCGGGAACAAAACTGCCGTTTTGTTCCCGATTCGTAATACTCAAAAGGATTCCGGCTTATTTCGCTATCGCGACGCTGCGGGTTTCGCGGATCACGGTGATCTTCACCTGGCCGGGATAGGTCATCTCGTCCTGGATACGCTGGGCGATGTCGGTGGAGAGGCGGGCGGCCTGATCGTCGCTCACTTCGTCGGCGCCGACGATTACGCGAAGCTCGCGGCCTGCCTGGATGGCATAGGACTTGGTGACGCCGGGATATGAGGCGGCGAGGTCTTCCATGCCCTTGAGGCGCTTGATGTAAGACTCGATAACCTCACGGCGGGCACCGGGACGGGCGCCGGAGATGGCGTCGCCGACCAGCACCAGAGGGGCGTAGATGGAGGTCATCTCCATCTCCTCATGGTGGGCGCCGATACAGTTGCAGATTTCGGGGCGCTCCTTGTACTGCTCGGCAAGCTTGGCGCCGAGAATGGCGTGAGGCAGTTCAGGCTCCTCTTCAGAGACCTTGCCGATATCGTGAAGCAGACCGGCGCGCTTGGCAATCTTGGGATTGAGGCCAAGTTCGGAAGCCATGATGGCGCAGATGTTCGCAACTTCGCGGGAGTGCTGAAGCAGGTTCTGCCCGTAGGAGCTGCGGTATTTCATGCGGCCTATCATCCGGACAAGCTCGAGATTCAGGCCATGGATACCGAGGTCGATGCAAGTGCGCTTTCCGGTCTCCAGGATTTCCTCCTCAAGCTGCTTGCTGACCTTTGCGACCACCTCCTCGATGCGGGCGGGATGGATGCGGCCGTCGATCACCAGCTGGTGCAGGGACAGACGGGCCACCTCGCGGCGTACGGGATCGAAGGCGCTGATGAGGATGGCATCGGGAGTATCGTCGACAACGATCTCTACGCCGGTAGCGGCCTCGAGAGCGCGGATGTTGCGTCCTTCGCGTCCGATGATGCGGCCCTTTACCTCGTCGTTGTCGATAGGGAACGTGGTAACCGCGTTCTCTATGGCAGTCTCGGTTGCAGTGCGCTGTATGGTGTTGATAACGATGCGCTTGGCTTCCTTTGCGGCATTCAGGCGGGCCTCATCCATGGTCTCGTTGATGTATGCCTGGGCCTCGGTGCGGGCCTCCGCCTTCATGTTCTCGACCAGCATGTTCTTGGCATCCTGTGCGCTCATTCCGGCGATGGTTTCGAGCTGGCGGTTGGCCTGGGCACGGAGCACCTCGGCCTCTTCCATCTTGGCATCGAGGACTGCCTTCTGGGCGTTCACCTGGCCGCGCTGGGAATCGAGATCATGCTGTTTCTTACCCAGTTCCTGGGCCTGCTGGTTAAGTTGGTTTTCGCGGTTCTTGATATTGTTCTCGCGTTCGCGGAGTTCATTGTTGCGCTGGTTGCACTTTTGGTCGTGCTCGCTTTTGAGCTGAAGGAATTTCTCTTTGGCCTGGAGGATTTTCTGCTGTTTGATGTTCTCCCCTTCGAGTTCCGCTTTTTCTATGATTGCGGCGGCGCGGCCCTTCTGGGCTATGCGGCTTACCGCTATATAAATTGCCAGGGCTATTATGGCGCCGGCAACGGCTGCTAGGATATAGTACAAAATCATATATATAGTGTTTTAATCTACAAAAATACCATTTTTCCACGAAATCCGCAACACGGACCGGACAAAATGTTAAATAATTTAAAAAGTGGTTCAATAATACTACAAATTATATTATATTTACATGTTTGTTTTGGAAAGAAAACCACAATGAGGACTAACCACTTTGTAACACTCTCACTGGCAGCTGTTTTATGCTTCCTGTCCTTTTCCTGCGATCCCAACAAGCCCGAGGACAACAAATCGGACGATATCGTCACGACATACATATCCGTTCCTTCGGCCACGGAAATCGAAGAAGGATCCAGCATTACCCTGACACTTGTGGGCAAAACCAACATTAAAAACGACGACCAGATAATCCTGCGCTCCGTCGCCAACCAGGACTACGTCTGTCCCATAGTGTCTTTCAAGGACGGCTCCCATCTTGAGTTCGCCCTGGCCGACGGGATTGTCAGCGGCAACTACAAGATTTACGTGCGCAGGGACTCTGCCAACTACTATATAGGCACAACAGACCTTACCATACTCAAGGCCCTTGTTGTAGAACCCGCAAGCGGAACCACAATCTACGGAATCGTGACCTGCGACGGTGCGGGCGTTCCAGGAGTGCTGGTATCCGACGGAAAGGACATCGTCAAGACCGACGCGAACGGCATATATCAGCTGCAGTCGCAAAAAGAGTGGCAGTATGTCTTCGTGATCATCCCTTCGGGGTACGACGTCCCCCGCCAGGGCATCCTTCCCGAGTTCCATGCTGCACTGTCGTACCCCTCGAACGTTCCCGAGCGCAAGGACTTCGAGCTCATCAAGACCGACAACGACAAGTTCACCATGTTCGTATGCGGCGACATGCACCTGGCCAAGCGCAACAACGACATCGCCCAGTTCGCCGACGTGGCCAAGACTCTCAACTCGGCGATTTCAAAGGCTGCCGGCAAGGCCTACTGCATGACTCTCGGCGACATGACCTGGGACCTTTACTGGTACAGCAACAGCTACACCTTCCCCCAGTACCTGGAAACGGCAAACACCAATTTCCAGAACGTCACCTTCTTCCACACCATGGGCAACCACGACAACGACATGAATTCCGTGGGAGACTACAACAAGGCGTTCCGGTACACCCGCGACATAGCGCCCACCTTCTATTCGTTCAATCTCGGCAAGGCGCACTTCATAGTGCTTGACAACATCGACTACAACGACGTAGGCACCGGCGACGCCCTCCGCAGCGCATACGTCCTCGACTACACCGCCGAGCAGATGGCATGGCTGCGCAAGGACCTGTCGTTCGTGGACCAGGGAACCCCCGTGTTCATCACATCGCACGCCCCCCTCAGCAAGCCCAACGGCGCCACTTCCTTCAACAACGGTTACATGAGCGGAGCCAATTCGGCCGGCGAGGCCAACATGTCCGAGTTCATTTCCGCGCTGGCCGGTTACGACGTCCATTTCCTCAGCGGGCACACCCATAACCTCTTCCACCGCACCCACAACGCCAAGTTCTCCGAGCACAACGAGGCCGCGATCTGCGCGTCATGGTGGTGGTCAGGCAAAACGACTCCCGGCCTTCACCTTTCGCAGGACGGCACCCCTGGAGGCTTTGCCGTGTGGGAGTTCAACGGAAAGAGCTTCAAGTGGTCGTACCGCTCCGCGGGGCACGACGAGAAATACCAGTTCCGCGCTTACGACATGAACGAGGTCAAGAAGGTCGTTACTCCTGAAGCGGGAGGCAACAAGAGCAAGTTCAACGACTTCGTGAACGCGATGTCGGCTTATCCCGCCAACACGATACTCGTGAACGTTTGGGATTACGACGACAACTGGACCGTAAAGATAAGCGAGAACGGCACGGAACTGAACGTAACGAAGGACTACGCATACGACCCCGCCCATATCATGGCGCTCACGGCTCCCAGGTACAAGGCCACTGACTCCCCCAACTTCACAACCGTCAAGTGGCCCCACTTCTTCAAGGCCCAGGCCTCATCGGCCAATTCGACCGTCACGGTCACCGTCACCGACCGCAGCGGCAACACCTTTACAGAAACCATGAACCGACCCAAGGTCTTCACCCTGTCCGATTACAAAAACAGTTATTAATATCAATCCACTAATTTTTTTAACCAAACAATCTAACCCAAAATCGTTATGAGATTTATGAAGATTCTCGCCGCTTCGGCACTCCTGCTGCTTACAAGCTTGGGCTTGCAGGCACAGAACCGAACGGTTTCCGGAAAGGTCACTGACGCTGACGGGCTCCCCTGCCCTGGCGTCGGAGTGGTCCTGGAAGGAACGACCAACGGCACGATGACGAACGAGGACGGATCATTCTCCCTCCAGATTCCGTCACGTGACGTTACTCTGGTCTTCTCCAGCCTCGGCTACGTATCGCAGAGCGTACGTGTCGGAGCCGCTCAGGGAACGGTCAACGTTACCCTTGCAGAAGACAACATGACCCTCGAAGAAACTATCGTCGTGGGTTACGGTACGCAGAAGAAGGTAAACCTTACCGGTGCCATCACGGCAGTGGAGAGCAAGGCGCTCGAAAACCGCAGCGCCCACAACCTCACCACCATGCTCCAGGGTTCCGTACCCGGACTCAACATCAGCACGTCCAGCGGTAACCCGGGTTCCACCGGAAGCCTCAACATCCGAGGCTATACCTCCATCAACGGCGGCGACCCGCTGGTGCTCATCGACGGCATCGAGGGTAACATCAACCGCATCAACCCTCAGGACGTGGAATCTATCTCCGTCATCAAGGATGCATCTTCCGCTGCCGTTTACGGTGCCCGCGCCGCATATGGTGTCATTCTCGTGACTACCAAGAACGGCAACGTCGACAAGAACAAGGCCACCGTCCGCTACAGCGGCCGTTACGGCGTTGAAATGCCGACCACATCCACCGAATGGGAAACCACCGGTTACTGGTCCGTCTACACCATCAACAAATTCTGGTACGAGTCCAAGGGTTCCAACTACGTGAACTACACCGCCGAGGACATGAGAGAGCTCCTCAAGCGCGTGAACGACAAGACCGAGAACCCCGAGCGCCCCTGGGTCGTCATCAAGGACGGCAAGTACAAGTACTACGCAAACACAGACTGGTGGCATGAACTCTACAACGACGTCCACCCCACCACCACCCACAGCCTAAGCGTAAGCGGCGGCACCAAGGCCGTGAAGTACTATCTCTCCGGACAGTACGACCGCCAGGAAGGTATGGTGAAGGCCCGCCCCGACGTTTATGAGAAGTACAACCTGCGCGCAAAGATCGACGCCCGCATCAACAAGTGGGCCCGCATCAGCAACAACACGAACTTCTTCGTGGGCCAGTACGACTTCCCCGGCCTTGCCGACATCCAGGACTCCTTCGCATACGGCGACCGTCACGCACCTGCGTGCTTCCCGCTCAAGAACCCCGACGGCACCTGGCTTTACTTCGTCGATGCACTCGGCTACCGCGTATGTAACGGACGTCACTGGGCCTACGCCAGCAACAACCTCAACATAGAGAAGCGCACCGACCTCGCAAATACGACGGAACTCACCGTCACTCCGCTTGCAGGCCTCACCCTCAAGGCGAACTACAGCTACCGCACCTACATCAACCATGACACCCACAGGCGCAACCTCATCGAGTACTCCCAGTATCCCGGAGAGGTGGTTGTGTACAACAACGGCGGTGCGTTCGACAACTACATGACCGAGAAGAACTCTGAGAACATCCGCCAGACCTGGAACGTCTACGGCACTTACGAGCACAGCTGGGCCGACGCCCACAACTTCAAGGTAATGGCCGGTTTCAACTACGACGACTACCATTACAAGGATGTCTGGTCAAAGGGTTACGACCTTATCACCACCGAGCTCTCCGACCTCGACCTCATCTCTACGGAGAAGCGTACCCCTGAGGTCAACGGCGGACAGACCGCATGGCGCACCGCCGGCTTCTTCGGCCGTATCAACTACGACTACAAGGGACGTTACCTCTTTGAGACTTCCGCCCGTTACGACGGTTCATCCCGCTTCGCGGCAGGCCACAAGTGGGGCTTCTTCCCTTCCGCATCCATCGGCTGGCGCGTTAGCGAGGAGCCTTTCTTCGCCCCCATCAAGCACGTCGTCAACAACTTCAAGATCCGTGCTTCCTACGGTACCCTGGGCAACCAGAACGTCGCCAACTATTCTTATATCCGCCTAATCAACTTCAAGACCTTCTCGGCCTTCAACTTCGGCGACAACGTGATGGCCCGCTACACCAACGTAGATGCGCCCGTCGCTTCCGACAAGACCTGGGAGACTTCCAAGCAGACCAACCTCGGTCTCGACCTGGCGATGTTCGGCAACAAGCTGGAATTCACCGGCGAACTCTACATCCGCGACACCGACGGCATGCTTACCGACGGCATGGACCTCCCGTCCGTCTACGGTGCCAGCACGCCAAAGATGAATGCAGCAGACCTCCGCACCAAGGGATATGAACTTTCCCTGAGCTGGAGAGACTCGTTCAAGTTGTTCGGTCAGAACTTCGAGTATTTCGTAAAGCCCACCCTCAGCGAATACCGCTCCAACATCACCAAGTTCAACAACGACACCAAGCTCCTCTCCAACTACTACGAGGGCATGGAACTCGGCGAGATCTGGGGCTTCCATGTGGAAGGCCTGTTCGCATCCGACGAAGAGGCCAGGGAGTACACCAGCAGGGTTGACCAGTCCTACTGCAACGCCAACCTCAACGGCGGCTGGAAGGCCGGTGACGTGAAGTACGCCGACCTCGACGGTGACGGAGTCATCGGTATCGGTGCCAACACCCTGGCAGAGCACGGAGACAAGATCTATCTCGGCAACTCCCTGCCCCGCCTGCACTACGGCGTCACCACCGGATTCTCGTATGCCGGCTTCGACGTGAGCGTGTTCTTCGAAGGAACCGGCGACCACTACTGGTATCCCGCCCGTTACAACTTCGACTTCTGGGGTCCCTATTCCCTCGGCTATCCCACCTTCCTTGCCAAGAACTTCCTTGACAACTGCTGGAGCGAGGACAACCCCGACGCATACTTCCCGAGGCCCCGTTCCAATGTGGCTTCCAACGGCGGCGGCGAGCTCGGCCGCGTGAACGACCGCTACATCCAGAATATCCGCTACCTGCGCTTCAAGAACCTCACCGTAGGTTACACGGTTCCGCAGAATGTCGTGAAGAAGATAGGATTCGAGCAGATAAGGCTTTATGTCTCCGGCGAGAACATCGCTTACTGGTCACCTATCACCAAGTACACCACCCATCTGGATCCGGAAAGCTGCTTCAACCGCTCCGGAGACCCCGTGGATGACCTGAACAACACTTCCTATCCCTGGCAGAAGACCTTCATGGTCGGCCTTGACATCACTTTCTAAAGGACGACATTATGAAAAAGAGTATAATTATACTGGCCCTTGCATCACTGGCATTCGTTTCCTGCAACCTGGAAGACACGTTGACCCTGGTTCCCGAATCCCAGATTACGCCTGAGTCCTATTTCAAGACGGCAGAAGACCTTCAGCTCTTCTCCAACTCCTTCTATAACAACCTTCTGGACAAGGAGCCCTTCGCAAGAGAGAGCGACCTGTTCGTGAAGATGAATCCTTCCGACCTGATCCGCGGCGGCAACGACCGTACCGTTCCGGCAACGGGCGGCGGCTGGGGCTCCGGTACCGGTGCATGGGGTGACCTCCGCAAGATGAACACCCTGCTTGGCCATATCGACAACTGCGAAGACAAGAAAGCCGTAACCGAGTACACAGCCATCGTAAAGTTCTGGCGTGCATATTTCTACGCCATGATGATACGCAAGTTCGGCGACGTGCCATGGTATGACGTGGAACTCGGTTCCGCCGACGAAGCCCTGTACAATCCCCGCGATTCCCGTGAGACCATCATGCAGCACATGCTCGAGGACATCGACTTCGCCATCGAGAACATGCCCGGCAAGGCATCCGCGCCCCAGACGGCATACCGCGTGAACAAGTATACCGCAATGTTCCTCAAGGCACAGTTCTGCCTCTTCGAGGGAACGTTCCGCAAGTATCACAGCTCCCCTGCCCCGTTCGAGACATCCTACACCGCAGCCGATGGAACTACCCATGACTACAAGTACTATCTCGACCTGGCCCAGGCCGCCGCAAAGCAGCTCATGGATTCCGGAGCCTACAAGCTTTTCTCCACCGGCAATACCGCGACTGATTACCTGACGCTCTTCAACTCCAGCAACGCCAACACGGACGAGATAATCCTGGCCGTCAACTATGACCGCGACCTCAAGATCAAGCACGACTGCGGACGCGACATCACCAACCAGACCTCTGCCCGCTACGGTATGACAAAGAAGCTCGTCGACATGTACCTGATGAAGGACGGCACCCGCTTCACCGACAAACCCGGCTGGAACGTAATGCCGTTCGCAGAGGAAGTCGCAGACCGCGATCCCCGTCTCGCACAGACCATCCGCACTCCCGGCTACAGCTGGAAGAAGCCCGGCACCAGCAAGGACGGCCCCGAGTTCCCTTATTGCCAGACAGGCTACCAGACCATCAAGTACATCCAGTCCTACGATCTCAAGCCTTATTCCACTGACAACTGCGACAACGACATGCCTGTATTCAGGTATGCGGAAGCACTGCTCACGTATGCTGAGGCGAAAGCGGAACTCGGCACCCTCACCCAGGGCGACCTTGACCTCACCGTCAACAAAATACGCGCCCGCGTTGGTATGCCCGGCCTCGATATGGCTGCAGCCAATGCCAATCCCGACCCGTACCTGATGTCAGCTGAAACCGGATATCCCAACGTAACCGGCGCCAACCAGGGCGTCATCCTCGAGATCCGCCGCGAGAGGGCGATCGAACTCTTCCAGGAGGGTTACGGACGCTACTTCGACCTGATGCGCTGGAAGGCAGGATATTGCCTCAACCAGCCGTTCTACGGCATGTACATTCCCGGTCCCGGCTCCTATGACTTCGGAGACAGCAGCAAGTACACCTTCTACACCGGCAGCACCAACGCAAGCGGCACCAAGTACAAGATCTTCGACCCCGCGACGGGCGACGAGTCATCCACCGACGAGATCTTCTACCTAGTCGATCCCAACACCGGCAACTACGCCACTGCAGGAGTCCGCGACGCGCTCAAGGGCGTGCCCCACTCATTCGACGAGAGCAAGCACTATTTCTATCCCATTCCGGAGAATGACCTGCTGCTCAATCCCAATCTCAAACAGAACCCTAACTGGAAGTAAATATGAAACGTTTTACCAACATATTCAAGGTACTTGCGTTTACCGCGTTCATGGGTGCGACCCTGGCATCCTGCGTGCCTGAGACCGTGGATACAGTGGCAAAGGCGGTGCTGGGTGACGTATCCGTGATGAATTTCGCCGGAAAGAACCCGGCGGCGCAGACTGTTACCGTCGTCTCGGACGGAGACTGGCACACCACCGCCCCTTCATGGATTTCCGTCGACCCTTCCACGGGAAGCGGCGAAACCGTAGTCACAGTCACCGCAAGTGACAACTCCGACTCGGGCGGACTCCTGGAGCCCCGCAAGGACACCCTCATCTTCTCCGGCAACACCCTCGCCAGCCGGCTCATCATCATAGTGAGCCAGGAAGGCGATTCGTACCGCAGCGCAAGCCACCTTGCGCTTGACAAGGTTGCAACCCTGGCCGACGGCAAGGCCTTCGTTCTCGATGAGGCTGCCGTATCGGCAGTCACCTCCGCCGGCTTCATGCTCAGCGCTGGCGAAGCCAATGTCTATGCCAAGAACAAAGCCGACGTCAAGGTTGGCGACAAGGTATCCATAAAAGGTATCAAAGGCAGCGCAAACGGCATACCCACGATTGCACAGGTCGACGAGTGCAAGGTGCTCTCTTCCGGTGCCTATGCCTATCCCAACCCTCTCAATCTCAATGACGTCATAGCCACCTACAAGGGCGAGACCATCGATTTCGTAGAGGTGAACGGCGTCGTGGCCGGCGGCAACCTCATCGTTACCGTGAACGACGTGGACTACTCCGTCAAGCAGGTCGACTGCCCCGCCGAACTGAGTCTCTCCAAGCTCAACGGCAACAAGGTCGCGCTGTCCGGATTTACCTGCGGACTCCTAGGTTCCAACATGTTCGGCATTATCACGACCTCGCTTAAGGACAACGGCCCCGCCGTGGTTCCCAGGCCCGACAAGCTCCTCTATGCCAAGTGGCGCTTCACTGCCACCACCATGACCGCTTACCAGGACTTCTTCGGAGGCACTGCCGGCAAGCCCGACGCCACTGAAGGATCCGGCGGACTTTACGTTCCTTCCAACGTCGAAGGCAACGGAAAGATCGAGTACTGGCAGATCGACAAGACCGGAATCGACGTCAACGCAAAGGCGTCACGAATAATCGGAGGCACCGGACATCCTTACGTCACCGGCGCATGGCCTGGCGACTACTGGCTGTTCTCCGCCACCGACAACTACGAGTATCCCGCCGGAACCAGCCTCCACATCAAGTATCTCACCCGTGTATCCGCTACCGGACAGAGGTACTGGATGCTCGAGTACTTCGACGGCAACGATTGGAAACCCGCCGATGAGTATCCCATCGAAACCGAGACCGAATCCGGCACCAACGCCCAGTACAACTTCAAGGAGCCCACGTCCAATATTGCCGTAGAATGCGTCTGGACGCTTGCCGCACCTTGCCGCGAGCCCATGTTCCGCATGCGCTGCGTAGCCAATGCACAGGCCAACGACAAGGGCCCTCTCGGGGCACCGAACGGAGGCACCTGCCGTATCGCCGACAACGGTGACGACGGCGAAGACGCCGGTCCCGTATTCGAGGTGACCAACGCTCCTGCTGGCGGTGGAAGCGGCGGTGGCGGCGGCATCAAGCCCGGCACCGTGCTGTTCGAAGAGGACTTCGAGTGGCTTGAGCCTTACGCGACAGGTGCAAACGCTCCGGACGACGTAAGTGCCAACTCCGTCGGTTCTTCTCCCAATATCTTCACCACCGCGGCTCTGCAGCCTATCCTTGCAGACCTCCTCGACAAGGGATACGGATACATATGGGGTGGAAAGGGCATGACGGAATGGGCGGCCACCGAGCCTGACAGCGGCAACGGACGCACCCTGTACCTGCAGAAGAACTATCTGAAGTTCGGCAAGAGCGACTGGAGTTCCGGTCTGGTGCTTCCGGTCCTGAGTTCCCTTACATCGGCCACCAACGTGGAACTGACCTTTGACTGGTGCTGGTGTATGACAGGCGGCAGCAAGCCGGACATCATGACCCTCACTGCCGAAGTGTTCGGAGGCGAGAACGTCGAACTCAGTTCCGCCCAGCCTACCGAGGGCGACCAGACCAAGCTGGAATGGCAGCATGCGAGCGTGAACTTCAACGGAGTTACCGCAGAATCACGCATTGCCCTGCATCCTACCAACGTAGATCCCTACGTCAGCAATACCCGCGGCCAGAACCGCTGGTATCTGGACAACATCAAGATCGTAGCCAAATAACCTTACGGTCATAAAAGCAAAAGACCGGCCCCGCAAAGGGTCGGTCTTTTTTAATTAGTCGCCGAAGGCGACCGGCCGGAGGCCGAAATGCCCCTGGGGGCAGCTGCGGAGCAGCGGGGGTAGACTATTTAATAAAAGAAGAACTGAGAGCTCAGTTCTTCTTTTATTAAATAAGCCGTCAGCCGAACAGTCAGAAAATTGTCTGGCTCGAATGATTTGGGTTCCGGTCCGGTTCGGGGATCCCGCTGCGGGGCGGGCCTGCCTTCCGCGGTCCGAGAGCTCCCGGTAAGTGAAAAACTTGATGTTTTCTCCTCTTGGGCCCGACGGCTTAAGCGTCTATTTCAAATTGTCCAGATATGCGGCAAGATCGTCCTGAAGGGTCTTGGCCTCTTCTCCTAGCTGCTGCATCTTCTTCTGGCAGGCAATGCGGTTCACCGTCTCGTTGAGCGTTACGATAATCAGCTTGTCGAGCGTGGTCTTGTCCGGATACTTGGCGTCGTAGGAATTGAATTTGCGGTTGATCTCATCGGCCGCGGTACGCATCGTCTCTTCCATTTCGGGAGAGTTGGCGACCATGGGGTATTCGATACCGGCGATCTTGAGTTTGATGTTCTGTGCCATGGCTACTTCTCGAGGAGTTTGATGCAACGGTCGATTTCGTGAATCAGCTTGTTGATTCGTTCCTTGGCGAGGGCGGGGTCGCCGGCGCCGGAAAAGGCGTACTGCAGTTTGAGATTGTCGATCTGGCCGTCCAGGTCGGCAATCCTTTCTTTGCTCGCCGCAGCCTCGGCCTTGCTCTTATCGAGTTCGGCCTGCAGCGCGTCGGCCCGCTGTTTCTCGGTCTCGTACAGAGAAATCAGCTTCTCGATATTGGTTTTTATTTCTTCCAGCATATTACAAAATTAACAATTAATCATATAAAATGCAATTTTACAGTTCTTTGCGAACGCGAGGTCCGATTCGCTGTCGCCGACCATGAGTGTGCGGGAGGGATTCACCTCAGGGTGATCCTGCAACAAGCGGTCGAACATTCCGCGGTTGGGTTTGCGGCAGGGATCTTCATCAGAAACGGCGGTGCAGACGTATATGCCGTCGATACGTCCTCCTGTAGCCTCTATCTCAGCCGTCATCCAGGAATGTATGCCGTCGAGGGCCTCCCGAGTCATCACTCCCCTGCCTACGCCCCTCTGATTGGTTACGATGAAGATTCGGCGGAACTTGCCGGCCGCCTCACGCAGCGCATCCTTCACTCCGGGCATCCATTCGAATTCGTCCACAGTCTTCACGTAATCGCCGGGACGCAGCACGTTGATGACGCCGTCCCTGTCCAGCAGCAGCGTGTCATATCCGCTTGTGAGGAGCCAGGGAGCAGAGCAGGCGCGGGCGTAGTCCTCAGGGATGCCGATGTCGATGAAATAGCCGTCCTGCACAAGTCCGTACAGGCGCCCGCGGCCGCACTGCGGCTCCAGCACCTCCTTCTCGAAGGAGAACTTCACAGGTACGCCGTCGAACACTCCGGAACGCAGGTCTATCGCATACACCCCCCCGTTTATGAGGCCTTCGGAGCAGTGCTGCTTCTCCCGGAAGGCACGTATGACGCCATCGGCGCCGGGCAGCACCGTACCGTAGCGGTCGAAGTCGCGCATGGGCTTGAGCGCCAGCGCTACAGGGAGCCCGCTCCCGCGGCGTGCGGCCAGCAGCAGGTCGAGATCGGCATCGAAGAAGGTATCGCCGTTAAGCACCACCAGCTCCGGGCCTTCTGCCATAGAGGACGCCAGTTTAATGCCGCCGCCGGTTCCCAGCGGCTGCTCCTCCACCGCGAAACGGAACTCGAACGGATACTCAGCAGCATGTTCCGCCACCCAGTCCTGTATAACCTCACGCAGATAGCCCACGCTCAGTATCACCCGCTCCACATCGTAGCGGCGCAACTGCTCCAGCAGATACCACAGGAACGGCTTCCCCGCCACGGGCGCCATACACTTCGGCACCTCGCTCACGACGCTCCTCAGCCTCGTTCCCAATCCTCCCGCCAGAATTGCTACTTCCATGATTCCCAGTCACTTACGCTTCCACCTCTGGGAAAAGCTCCCAGACGTTGCGCGATAAGTCAATGATTAGCAAAGAAATACTTTTCAACCATCTGGCAGATGCAGTGGTAGATGGGCAGATGGAGTTCCTGAATCTTGTAAGTCTCGGTAGCGGGGGCCTTGATGCAGACGTCGGCGAACTTTTCAAGGCGGTTGTCCCTGCCGCCGGTAAGGCCGATGACCTTCATGCCTCGGGCCTTGGCGGCAACGGCAGCATACAGCACGTTGCGGCTGTTGCCGGAGGTGCTGATACCAAGAAGAACGTCGCCGGGACGCCCGTATCCGTTCACCTGCTGGGCGAAGCACAGAAGCGGTTCGCAATCGTTCATGTATGCGGTGCTCAGCGAGATGTGCCCGTCAAGGGCGATTGCCGGCAGGGCGCCCTGCAGATGGTTGCGGAGCACATTGCCCATTTCCGGATCAGTTGCATACAACGCCTCGGCGTAGCCCTCCGGAAGGGTTTTCTGGATACGGAAAGTCTTCATCATCTCACCTACAATGTGCTCGGCGTCGGCCGCACTTCCGCCGTTTCCTGCGGTTAGCAGCTTGCCGTCGTGCGAGTAGGATTCAATAAGGATATCCGTTGCCTGCCGTATCTGATCGCGGCAGCATTCGAGCGCGGGATAACGCGCCACCAGGTCGTCTAGAATCTGTATCATTTCGCTACTGTATCTGTATCGTATATTTTCCATCCGTGCGCCCCACCGTCGGTGAACAGGAAGGGCATTATGAAGCCGTCCAGGGCTTTGAGCGCCTCCTCCACGCGCTTCCGCTTTTCGGGAGGGACGAAGAAGATTATGAATCCGCCGCCGCCCGCGCCGCTGACTTTTCCGGCTACCGCGCCGGCGGCCTCGGCCACGTCGAAGGCATGCTGTATCTGTTCGTTGGTGATACCGTTCGCCATCTTCTTCTTGCTTTCCCAGCTGCGCCCCATGATGGCCGCGAACTCACGCATGTCTCCGCGCAGCAGGGCGGCTTTCATGTCCCTGGCGCTCTGCTTGATAAGGTGCATGGCCTCAATGGCTTCCGCGTTGCCGGACGAAGTGTTCTTGCGCTGCTCGTCGATGATGCGGGCGCTGCTGCGGGACTTGCCGGTGAAGTACAGCAGCAGGCTGGATTCCAGTTCGTCGGTAATCCAGCGCTTGACCTTGAGCGGGTTGACGATGACGCGGTCGTCGGGGAGGAACTCGATGAAGTTGAATCCGCCGAAAGCCGCAGCATACTGGTCCTGCTTTCCGCCTGAAAGGGCGAGGTCCTTGCGCTCGATTTCATATGCCAGCCGGGCGATCTCGTAGTCGCCCATAGGCAGGCTGAACCATTCGACAAAGGCTTTCAGGATGCAGACCACCATGGTGCTGGAAGTGCCAAGGCCAGAGCCCGCAGGAGCGTCATTCCAGGTGGTGATACGGAATGCCCTGGGTGTTATGCCAAAATCGCTTACGATGCGGTTATACACGCCTTTGACCAGATCAGCCTCGCCGTTTACCGGCAACTGGGGTTCCACCGGGAACTGCAGATTGCAACCGCTGTCATAAGAGTCTATGCTAATGAGCCCGTCGGCGGTTTCCTCTATCGTGCAGTATGCGTAGAGGTTGATAGTGGCGTTCAGCACCAGTCCGCCGTAAATGTCGCTGTAGGGTGACACGTCGCTGCCGCCGCCCGCCAGGCCGAGGCGCAAAGGGGCTTTGCTTCGGATAATCATTTTCTTTTATGTATTATGTCGTATTTCACGGATAGAGTTGCCGCAAAGCACCGCGGCAGGGCGTCGCCGGAATCCAGATACACCGCGGGCACAATCTTCAGTGCGCCCTGCAGCAAAGGGAATTCAGTCATGAAACCGGAGGAGAACTGCCTTAGCGGCTGCTCGTAGCGGCTGCCCTGATCGTAAACGTAGTCCTCAGTAAACCAGCAGCCATAGTTGCGGCTCCACGTGAGCATAAGCTTCCATGGAAACTTATGGAACAGACTGCCGGAAAAGGCGAAGTGATGAGCCGATAGCAGGTTGTTCCATGTGCCGTTGCCGCTGGCTCGCGAATAGAACAAAGGGTTGCCTGTCTGGCGGCCGTAATGAGTCCAGCCGGACTTGTATTCGTAGTTGTTGCAGTAGTTGTCCGCTCCGCCCGCAATGTAGTACCAGAGGGAATTCCCCTCGTCCAGGTAAAGGTGAGGGTCAGAAGCGGCAATTTCGGCATCACTGGCCAGACGGCGCTCATAAGGGCCGGACTGCTTCATGGTCGTATGGAATTCATATACCACGTCACTCAGCCACCGGGTCTTGTCGTCGAAGGAGAAGCTAAGGGTACGCACAGCATCCGGAATGTTGTACCAGGCCATGCCTGAGCGGTCGTCGTAAGGCTTGTCGCTCTGATAAGCAAGGAGCCAGCCGTCTCCCTTCCAGTCAAAGCGGAACAATATCCGCCCGCGATGGTCGCCCAGGGAGTTTATCTGGTCACCCAGGGGCGAATCCTCTTTGCCCTGGCGTCCGGTCAGCACTCTGAAGTAATTGCCGAAGCTTACTGTCTGCTTCCCGAAATCCGGGCTGTTTCCTCCCCACATGGTATAATGGTCGAGGCCGACGGTGACACTGGCATGACGGCCTATCTTACCCCTTACGTAGCCTTCGGTATTATGTACGAGCGCGCCTGACACATAGCGGGGATCAGTTGTCCTGTAGTCGCCGAAGCGTCCCAGGAACTGAAGGTGTCCGTCAGTGAAAGGAACGTCCCACGGTTCCAGGGTAAATGAGTAGCCGGGCATGCTCCGGGCATTGCCGCTTCTCATGAAATTGCCACCGGTGACGGAAAGGGTTCCCAGGTCGCGGCTGGCAGCCATATAGCCCTGCTCCGGATGCCAGATACCGAGGTCGAGCCGCAACCGCTTCCAGCGAAGACCGGCATACAGTTCGTCGGGCAGCACTGTGGTTCCTCCGGAGTCCGCCCTGAGGCCAAGGGATGTGCCCCAGTGCCACTGCAGGGTCTTTGTCTCATCGAAGGGCATACCCGCCTGTAGCAGGGCCAGGCCTCCGCTCGATTCAGGCATGATCCCGAACTGGTTCGCGGTGGACCAGAACGGCATGCCGCCGCCCTGCGAAAGCGCTCCGAGAAGCATGAGGGACACCACGAAATCGTTCATCTGCCTTTATATAGATAACCGTGCCTGCGTCTCCAGAAGTACTGCCAGGTCATGAAAGGAGCCATCCAGAGAACCTCTGAAGGGTAATGGAACATGTATCTGATACCGCGCCCGAATTTGCGTTTGCCGTGGGCGACGAGGGTTTCGCCCTTGGCGTGCGCGTTGCGCGGATCGTGCTTGCCGAAATTGCCGGAACGCATTACCTCATCGAGCAGGAAACGGCCTTCCTTTTCGTCGGGAGCGAAAAGGCACAGGCCCTCGTCCATCGCGAACACCTGCTGCATCACGTACATGACTGCAGCGGCAAAGCGGTCCATTTCAAGCTTGCGAAGGTCGGCTTTGACCTTGCCCCGCTGTTCGGGATTCAATTGCCTAAGGACGTAATAGTAGTCCAGCAGCTGCCTCAGGCCTATGCCTTCCTCCAGCACATGGCGGTAAATGTGGATAAGCATGAAAAACGCATCGAAGGGGGCCGTGGTCACGCAGAATCCGAGTCCGGCGTCATAGTTGGACCACTGCCCTTCCGCTTCGGATTCGAACCAGCGCTGAAGGCGCCTGTTGGCGGAGGGAGCGTTCATCCACGACGGCGTGAAATGGATTTCCACACCCATTTTGGGGATGAGTTCCGCGTCGAGGTGGTGATAGACTATCTTCCGAATCGGGCAGAGGCTTCGCATGTAGTCGACCACCTTTTGCCTATCCCCTTCCATCCATAGGTCGATATCCCCGCTGTGGCGCAGGGACGAATCGGGGTAACGCATCGCTGCGCCCTGCCCCTTAAGCACGCAGCAGCGGAATCCATCGGCAAGGAACTTTTCGTACAGGGACTTGCACATCTTAACCTGAGCCGCGTTGCGTTTGGCAATCTTCTCCGCCACCATAGCCCAGCGGGAATAGATTCCCAGCGGGACTTCCACCTCGTCGTGCAGGCGGTCTATCACGGGGAAGGTCACGCCCAGCAGGCTGTGGTCGCCCACAACCTTGAAAAGACGGTCCCATTCCTCACGGCAGGAGGGTATTTCCGAAAGATTCTCCCGGACACCGATTGCAATCTGAACCAGTTCAAAGAAGGTATTCATGCTAATATGCCTGTTTGTCGCCGCCGAGTATCTGCGCGATGGTCATGAAGAAGATCCTGAAGTCGAGGGCTACTGACCAGTGCTCAATATACCAGATATCGTAACGCACGCGGTCCGCCATGGCTTCGGTGGTCCTGGTCTCGCCTCGGCACCCATTGACCTGCGCCCAGCCGGTAAGGCCGGGCTTCACCATATGCCGTACCAGGTATTCGTCCACCAGCTTAGTGTACATCTCGGTGTGGAGCTCCATGTGGGGACGGGGGCCGATGATGGACATATCTCCCTTCAGCACGTTGATCATCTGAGGCAGTTCGTCGATGCTGCTGCGGCGCAGGAAGTCGCCGAACCTGGTCTTGCGGGGGTCATCCGCCGTGGCCTGCAGCTTGTCGGCGTCGGCGTTGACCTTCATGGAGCGGAACTTGTACATCGTGAACGGCTTGCCCTTGTACCCGGTGCGCTTCTGCCTGAAGAGTATGGGACCGGGAGAACTGATGGAGGTGCCGATGGCGACGAAGCACCAGACAATGGGGTAAAGCGTTATCAGGAACAGCAGGCTGACCACTATGTCGAAGAAGCGCTTGACAGCGGCGTTAAGCGGATTTGCGAGCGGCTCCTCGCGAAGCTTCACGACCGTCAGGGGCCCCATCTCTCCGAAGGTCATGGAACGGTGCAGGTAGCCGTCCATGTTGGGCACATAGTAGAACTCGATGAAGAGATTCTCGCAGTCGCGGATAATGCTGTTTACGATGTCGGTCTTGATTGCGGGATTGAGACTGCAATACAGCTGATGAACCTTGTTGTTATGCAGGTAGTCGTTTATCGCAGGAAGGTCTTCACCGAAGGTCGCCACGAGCTTGTAGTCGGCATAGTCGCGGTTGTCGCGAATCATGTCGGCCAGGCGAGCGGCGTTCTCGTTCTCGCCCACTATCACGACGTGGATTTTGTTGCGCCCCTTCTTGCGGGCGGTGAGGATAGCCGCACGGAACAGAAGGTGCCATAAGCCTATGGCTGCAACCGCCAGCATTCCCTGATAAAGCAGGAAATGACCGGCGAAGCTGTGAAAGAGCACGTTCACGGAAGCAGCCAGCACTCCGATGGTTATCAGGCACTGGAAGAACACCCTGACTATCAAGGTCTTCCAATTATAGCCCCGTTCATACAGCCTTACCGGCACAATGACCATCGCTATGATGAAACCGACTACCAGGAAATACAGGGTGCGCGGACGCAGCAGAATCAGGTCCTGCGGATCCGTAAACGTGAACACCTTGAGCATCCACTCGAATATGCCTATGTGGATTGCAAGGTCAACCAGCATCACCGGCACGCTGTAGTAGAAGAACTCCTTGATATTAAATGTTCTGAGATTCATACACTTGCTTTACTTGTTCCGCTATGGTGTCCCAATCGTATCGTGACATATCGTATTCCGGCTTTTCACCGGAGGCGAGCATGCCGCGCAGCTTTCCGGCCAGATCGGCGACGTCGCCGCACCTGAAATAATTCTTCTCCGGAAGGCCGACGGCAAGGTTGGCAGGGATGTCGCTGACGAGCACCTTGTTGCCGTAACTCATAGCCTCCAGCAACGCTATGGGAAGGCCTTCGTGGGAAGAAGGGAGTACGTAGCAGGCGGCGTGGGTCAGCAGCGAATGCAGCTTTCGGCCACGTATGAAACCTGTGAGGACGGCTCCCGCAGCCTTTGCATCCGCCTTCAGCTTTCGGGAATAGGCATCCTCGAAATCAGTGTCGCCGGCAAGGACCAGTTTGTAGTCCTGCAGGCCTTTACAGGCTTCTACAAGATCACCCAGCCGCTTTTCAGGCACGAATCGACACATACCGAGGATGTATTTTCCGGGCTCGATGCCGAGCTCTTCGAAGTATTCGGGATAGTCGCACGGTTCAGGGGACGGAACGCCGTTATAGATGAGATGAACTCTTTCCGTACGCCCGTATTTATCCTTGATGATGTTGCGGATAACGTCGGATATCACAATGACGTCGTCGGCATATTTTACCGCCAGACGCTCGCCCAGGCGCAACACAGCCTTGGCCAGCTTGCCCCATTTATCCCTGTCGTACTCGGGTCCGTGGCTCGTGAAGACCACCTTAAGGCCACGCAGTTTGGCATATGGAGTCACCAGGGCGGGTCCTGCGGCATGTACGTGAAGGATGTCGGCGTGGATGCGGGCCGCGTAGTTTACTGCCCTGAAGGTATGGACTATGGCCTCGAACGACTTCTTCTTCGGGGCAGGAATGTCCTTCAGCTTTACACCGTTCCATTCCGTCAGGCCATCGGAAACGTAACCCGAGCGCCGGACTACCGTAACGTCTACGCCCATCGCCGCCAGCCTTGGGAAGAGCTGCTCGCAATGGGTTTCTACTCCGCCCATAACGTTCGGGATGCCCCGTGTGCCTGTAACTACAACCTTCATTTCTTAAGTCCATCGTTTGCCGTTGCGCCCATGTCGCAAGTGGATAGAGCGTCAAGCTGCTCTTTGGTCACCTTTCCGTCGCGGTAATCACGGACGGCGGGGATTTCATACATGGAGTATTTCTTGCCAGGGCGCAGTTTGTGGCGGAGCACCCACCAGGCGGGATTCCAGATGTACTTGTGCATGGCGGGGCTCACGGAGCCTATCATCCAGCACTGCCTGTCGCAATGACGTACGGCATCGCGGACCTTTTCCGCCTCCGGCGAGTTCCATAGTTCGTCCCAGTTCTGATGGTTCAGGTTGCCCATAACGAGCTTGTCCCTGGTGCCGTTGCAGGGCATCACGTCCCCATACGGGTCGATGAAGAAGGTGTCGAAACTCATGTCGCACGGCAGCAGGCGCGGCTGACCGTAGATGTAATTGATGAGTCCGTGGTTGAAGTAGGCCCGGAACCATTTCTTGGGGCTGCCGGATTTGAGCAGCTCGTTCACCAGATCTTCGAAGTTCTGCGCAACCATGGGGCGGTCGTGGATTATGTTCCTGGACTCCACGAAGTAGAAACTGTTGTGCAGGCTCGCAGTGGCGAACTCCATGCCCAATTCCTCGCTGATCTTGTACAGAGGCACAAGGTCTGGGGCATTCCTGTCCTGCACCGTCATGCCGAAGCCCACGTCCTTCATTCCCATCTCCCGGAGCGTCTTCAGCGTCTGATAGCCACGCTGGTAGCCGTTCTCAAGGCCGCGGATCTCGTTGTTGGTCTTTTCCAGACCCTCGATGCTGATGCGTATGCCTATCTGCGGGAACTCTTTGCAAAGGTCGATGATGCGCTCTGTGAAATAGCCGTTGGTGCTGATTACTATGCGGTCTGAAAGCTTGTAGAGCTCCCGTACGATGTCCTTCAGGTCTTCCCGTATGAACGGCTCCCCTCCCGTGATGTTGGTGAAATACATTCTCGGGAGTTTCTTTATCGTATCGACGGATATCTCATCCTCGGGCCTGCTCGGCGCCTTATAGCGGTTGCACATGGTGCACCGCGCATTGCAGCGGTAGGTTACGATTACGGTGCCGTTGAGTTTCTTTGTGCTCATTGCAATAAAGTCATGAGATTATCGTAATACGTTTCCCCGGAGAAACGGGCCTGAGCATCTGCTGCGATACCGGTATAATCAAAAGCCGAATCAAACATAGCGGAAATCCTGTCAGCAAGATCTTCACGGTTGCCGCTTTCGAATACAAGGCCATTCCTGCCTTCTTCAATCAGTTCAGGGATACCGCCGATTCTTGCGCCCAGAACAGGAGTTCCCAGACAAAGCGATTCAATAACGGACAGGGGGTTGTTCTCGTACCATTCCGATGGGATTACCATAAAGCGGGCCTTCCCTGCTATGTCTTTGATTTCCGGCCAATCCTTCCGGCCGACGTATTCGATATTGGCTTCCTTCGGAAGACTGTCTTTGAGAGGGCCGTCTCCGACAATTACAAGCCTGTATGGCAGATTCCGTGCAACGCTTACAAGGGTCTCCAGGCCTTTTTCACTGCTTAGACGCCCGACATAGCAGTAATACTCCCCACGCACGTCATATCTTTCCTTCTTGCATTTGTCGATGTCAATAAAGTTACAGAGATGATGCATTTTCTGCCGTTCGAAGCCACCTTGCACCATTTTTGTCTCCATGAAGGCACTCGGACAGATGAACGCATCGGTACATGCCTCCAGCCGCTCCCTGTTCCACTTTCCCGCTTCCAAATATGCCATGACGCTTCCCGGAAGCGAATTCTTCATGCATCTGTGCTTCAGCACATTCTTCTTGGCGTTGAAACACAATTCGCACGGACTCTCTCCCCTCCTTAGACAATCGTAACGGGGACAGAGCAATTTGTAATCGTGAAGCGTCCATACGACACGGCAGCCGCGGCGATGAGCCAGTTCGGCGATTACCGGAGAGAGCTGCGAATGGATGTTGTTCAGATGGACCACTTCAGGTTTGAAGTCATCAAGCAAAGCATTGAACCTGGAAGCTGTCTCTCCAAATCCCAAACTCCGTGCGAAGAAACGCAACTTTGATTTGGATGAATCCAGATTGACCTCAGACGGGAAATACCTGCGCCACGGTGTATCCAGCGTATCCGGATGGTCCATCGCAAACACTGCAACCTCATGGCCATGCCTGCGCAGCAACTCCTCCAGGGCGAGCGTGTAATTACAGTCGCCGCCCCTTCGGTAATAGAACTTATTGCACAGCAGAATCCTCATTTGGCAGGATGGTTTTCAAAAGCGTGCTGATACTTGTCCGCACAAGAAGGCATGGAGTAACGATTCTCGAATTCGGCGCATACCGTATCCTTGCTTATCGTTCCCGACATGGCACGTTGCATCGCCGCTGCCAGGGCATCGGAATCGAATCCATCGGCAAGATATCCGTTTTGCCCGTCTTTTATCACATCTACAACGCCTCCCGCGGGGGTGGAAACTGGTATAACCCCGAAAGACATTGCTTCAAGGACAGACAGCGGCAATCCCTCAAACAGCGAGGACAAGATAAAAAAGTCCGAGCAAGAAAGATAGTCACCGACATTGCGCCTGAGCCCGACGTACAGGACTTTTTCAGGATCCTGATTCCTGATCAGATCATCCGGATAGTCTGCACCGAGAACGACCAACTTCGCCCCGGCTGTCTTTGCCAACGCATCGAACAGGACCGACTGATTCTTTTGTGGCGAATAACGTGCAATATGAATGAACAGACGGCCATCTCCTCTGAAATGCTCCAGTTGCGCCTTGACATCGTCATGGCTCTCGGAAATCAAAGGTCTGTTCCGGCCATTCACTATGACATGATCATTACTCAGCCCATATAGATTACGGAACGTATCGGAACAAGTACCGGATATTGTTATAGCCTGGACCCGCCGGGCATACAGATACCTGAAAAAAGGCTTCCATAACCTGTTGGGCAGATAATACTCAGCGACGTTATGTATTGTGTGATAATACCTGGGCTTATGAATAAACAGTACGGGCAGCAGAATCTGGATCAGGTCGGAATTCGAATGAACCACATCGGGCTTATAATCCCGGATAAAGCGCAAAAGGCCTATAAGTGAACGAACTGAATGGCCTGACCGTCCTCCCAAATTGACGTATCGTACATCCGGGCGCAAATCCGGCTTATAGAACTCATTCGCACCGATATTGCCGTCATCGGTCGCCACCACGCATACTTCATTGCCTTTCTCCGCCAATGAGTTGGATAAATCCACTACAAAACGCTCTGCGCCTCCCGAAGTAAGGGAAAATGTAACTATCAGAATCCTCATCCCTGAAATGCCCTGATATAATCGTCTGCTATCCTTGTCCAGGAACTGACCCCTTCTCTCGATGAATCTGCAATATTGCTTCTCATCGCATCCAATTTGTCAGGGTTGGACAACAAATCGGCAAAGGCCTCGGAAAGGGCAACGGAGTCAGACGGTGGTACGATGATTCCATTATAGCCTGAAACTATCACATCCGAGAAATTTCCAACGTCGGTTGCAACCACAGGCGCGCCCATGGCAAAAGCCGTCTGAATGACTCCGCTTTGGGTTGCGTCCGTATATGGGCAGACTACGAACTGGCATTGGGAAGCGTAATCTGCAACCTCCTGATTGCTCAGATACCGGTGGATAAAAACAATCCTGTCATCAGAATCCACGGCGCCTGAATCAAAACAGACGGGCCCCGCACCGGCAATGACAAGCCGTAATTCCGGGAAGCGCTCACGGATAAGGGTAAACGCCTTAATGGCATAGTCGATCCCCTTGTACTTTTCCAATCGTCCCCAGAACAGAACATATTTCCCGTCAACAGCCCTGCCTGAGCGAAGGCTCGCATAGCAATCATATGGCCCCAATGACGACACGGCAACCCTTCCGGGAGCCACGTTATATGCGTTGCAAAAATCATCTGCCTGCCGTTTGTTAAGAAGAATGAATCTTTTGCAAACCAACGGAAGAAAACGTCTCTTCAACCGGACCCTGATCCCATCATCGCCCGAATGAGGCAAGGGGTCATGAACCACAACCGCACTCTTTTTCCTGTTGCCCAGAAGGAGGAAAAAATGGAAAAGGAATGGAATGCCTATATGGCATATTGCATCGGGGTTAATACGCTTGACCAGATGGCATTCGTCAAGAAACAACCGGAAAGACCTGAGCCCTGTTTTACCTACCGTATCGTTCGAGACAAAAGTCTTAGTGAGGTCCAGATACTGTGACCATTGCGAAAGAGCATCGAATTCCGTTGCCGGCAATAACTGGTTCCGGGGGTCCTGGCTTCCGAAATCCAGGAGCGAAGTCTTCAGCATAAACGGTGCTAGCCTGATGATATACCAGACCTCATGACCGCGCTCCCTCAGGGCCTTGATCAAAGGGAAGTCGGAATCGGAAAATGGAGGAATTGAATAGATCAGTATTCTCATTTCAGTATCCCCTTTACCGATTGGGCCAAAACCGTCCGGAGTGGCAGGCCTGTTTCCTTTACGTGATTGAGCCAGAATGCCATTCTACGCCAATCCGAATGCACATCCTGCCTGATATAATACTTTGCCTGCTGGATATAAAAAGCATTGCACAGACCCTTGAGTCTCTCTATATCTTCTGAATCACAGGTGTTTAATCCCGCCCGCACTCCAAGTTCATCAGCGAACCAATCGGCATAAGACTTCATGGACAGGAGTTTCTGATGGAAATCAGAAGATGAAGAAATGGTAAGAGAATTGGATCGATATTGGAAAAGAGCTTCGTTCAAATTGGCAATTCCGTCTCCGTACCGTAACCCGTCCCCTTTTGCGGCGATATATGCACTTATGTCATCCGCACCCCAGGCAAGCGGCAGATAAAAGAATCCGCCGTTGGAGACAAGAAGCTCACGATTGAAACAAAAATCGCCTATGAACTGCCTGCGACCCTTCCAGCGTTCCCCTATCATCTCCAGGGATGATTCCAGCTCAGGGAGATTATCAAGGGTCTCTTTAACCTCACCCCGCTCATCAATTACCGCCACCCCGCAGTGATAAACACCGAGGTCCGGATACTTGTCGATCAGTGCCGCCAGTCTTTCGAGGCACCCGGGAGACAGCCGGTCGTCGTCGCCAATACAGATGACATAATCTCCGGTACTGTACTCCAGGCACTTGTTCCAGTTGGCGACCACATTCACCGCCCCGAAGTTCCTTTCGTTACGATAATACCGGATGCGTTCGTCCTTACAGAATGGCCGGACGACGGGCTCCAGTTCTTCGGGCGAGCAATCGTCAACGACAATCAGTTCCCAATCCTTCCAACTTTGGCGGATAACACTTTCCAGTGCCTCTGCAAGGAAGGCGGACTTATAAGCCGGTATGAGGACGGAAAAAGTCATTTTATCATTCCCATCAACTCGTTCTTACGTATAACCACCTGATATACCAGGACATAGGTGGCAACCACAAGCATTGAGACGGTCACTCTGACAAGCGCTCCTGACGGAATCAGGCAGCAAGCGGCGACTAATCCAATAAGCGGGAGATAGATCAAGATGTTTTTCAGAGTATCAAGTGCCGGGAAGCCGATACGGAGTTCCTTGCTAACAGCGATCTGGCTAAGGATCAGAATCAAACATTCCGACACGATCCACACTATGGCGGAACCGATCGACGCCAGCACCGGCACCAGAGCCAGATTCAGCGCCACGCCGACCAGTGCTCCCATTATTGAATTGCGGAGCAGGACCTTGTCTTTTCCAAGAGGAAGCAGGGTTTGCAGAACAAGAATCTGCTCATATCCCACGATGAAGACCAGCGGCGAAATAATTATCATAGGCAGAACCGACCCGGTAAATTCGGGGCCGGAAATCACCATAATGATATCCGGAGCCATTATCATCATCCAGACCACGACAGGAAGCGAAAAAGCGAACAGGACATCCACCGCCATATGGAAATATGATTTGAACCGTTCCGTCTCTCCTGAAGCGACCACATTGGACATCCTGGGTAACATCACATTGGTGAACGCCGTAAACAAGGCCATCACGATGTAATATATCTTGGTGGACGTAGCATAATAGCCAACCTGCACTTCGTCGCACACAAACCCCAGAAAAGTAACGTTGAACGTCGTGTACATCGAAGTCAGTATCGCGTAAACGCCAAGCGCCAGCAACGATTTGAACGTCGTCCAGAAATCAAGGCCCCTCAGCACCAGGCGTACGCGCGAACCGGAAAAGGCAATATTTACCAGAGCGTTGACCACTATCATCAAGGATGACAACAGATAATAAATCCATACATCCCCCCGGTTCCTGACGAAGACAAAGACGCATACCACATAAACGGTTTTAACTACTATCGACCGGATAGTGATAAGCCTGAAGTCTTCAAGGCCCTTGAACAGCCATTCCACCAAGAGACAATTGAACACCAGCTTAAAGGCCCCGATGAACATCAGGTCTTTGTGTTCAGACAGCTGTGGGACGGTAAACGTACAGACAGCCAACGCCGCGAGCATAAGCCCGGTTAGTGCCAGGTTTACTATAAAAATGTTGGAAAAAGTCCGGTTCAGCGCTTCCCTGTCGTCTTTGTGTTTAGCTATCTCCCTGACTCCGAGAGAATCGATCCCCAACGTTGAAAACAAGATGAAGTAATTGATTACGCTGTCCACAAAATTGCAGGCTCCGATGCCGCTGACGCCCAACACCCTCGACACGTATGGATACGTGAGGAATGGAAATACATAGTTCGCCAGAATCAGGAGGATGCTGTAGAACAGGTTTTTCTTAAGACTCGGCATTGGCGATACGTCTGTCGTAACGACGGATATCCTTGTCGCAAAGGAAAAGCATGAAGCCCAGGAATATCATACAATTAACCCTCTGAGTAAAAATACAGATCATCGGGAGATTGATTAACTGGGCGACGAAATACATCTTGATGTGAATCCTGAACTTCTTCCAGTTACGGAAGACAAAGAACACCAGGAATGCAAGATAAAACAAAACGGTTATTACACCGTACAGATTGGCAGCACCTACGATTCCGACATCTGAGTGGAACAATTTCAGATTCTCATACATATATGCGACCTGTTGCCCATAAGCGCTGTCCCAGGCTGCGGGACCGTTTCCGAACACCACCGAAAGCGGACCGCCCCAGAACTCGAACAGGTAAGTGGAATATGAGAACAGACGGATATTGTTATGGTTCAGATCCTGGCTGGTCATCAGAAGAAGATCCCCGAACAGTGTATCGGCATTCAACGCCACAACTCCGACGATAGCAGCCAGCAGAAATACGATCAAAGCCTTGTGTTTGATGCGGACAGTGAACAGGAATACCAGCACAAGAGAAAGGACCGTAGAAAGCATCAGTTGCCGCGTCTGGTCCAGATATACACCAAGGAGACCAACCAGGAACAGGCACAAATCCGTAATTTTAAACCGTTTGGTCATCCGCCAGAAATAATAGAACACCAGGAACATCGACAGGAATGTATCCTCAATGCAAAAGCGATATATACCGCTTCGTCGTTCTATCCCCTTGAACATGCCTGAAGCGTCCAGGCCCTCCGGGCGGAAAGTGAAGAGATAATCGGGATATGTAAACTGCTGAACGATCGTAATCAGTGTCCTGGTAACCGCAAAAACGGTAATGACCAGCACAAGTTCCCGCTCACTGATCTTGGATTTATGCAATAAGAAATAGAGCAGTGGCAGCCAGCAGGCCAGATAAGTTCTCAGCGATGATATGGGAGACTGCCCGTTTTCCAACCAACATGGAAGGAAACTCAGCATAGGAACCGCCAGCAGGCCCAGAAGCCAATATGACGCCGGCATCTTTCTGGGGCTGACGCTGATTATGCATACTGCGCCGAGCAACAGGACCAAACCATTCGACACCCACCCATAATACGTTGGATTGATGTTGATATAGTCGAAGTACATCAGCGAATGCAGGAACACAAACGCCGTAAAGACCAGAACGATCTTCCTGTACTGCCTTAGGTCCAGGATCTTGAACATCCTTTAAGCCTTTCTCTCTTCAGGCTCTCTCTTATCCTTCAAAACGTACCAGACAGCACCTGCCATTCCGCCAAGGATGAACCACAGAATGGTAAGCTTGACCTTGGACGGCTTACCGATGTGAGGCGCTATACCAGGCTGAACTACTACCAGTACAGGCGCCTCATGCTGAACCTTTGCCCTTGCGCTCAAAAGGTTCTGCGCAGTCTGATTGTATAGCTGATACTTTAACTGGGCCTCATTCTGCAAGTGCTGCTGCTGAACCATGGAGCTTTTGCTCAGGCTTCCCAAATTTGAATCGACATATCTTGCATAGCTTCGCTGGGCGGCAAGATAATCACTGCGGGTCTCGTCGTATATCTTTTCGTAATACTTGACGTTGTCCCGCTCCTTTTCCGTCCTGTACGTCACGACGAACCGCTGAAGATTCTCAATTATGGCATTTGCGAGCTGGGCGGCGATCACCGGATCCTGCATGGTCACTTTGAGAGACAGCACGTAGGTGCGTTTCTCGACTGCCGCGGAGATACTCTTTGACAATGCCTTGATAACCATCTCCTGCTGTCTGGTCAGGCGCAGGGAATCCACTTTTGCGTGGCCTTCCATGTAGTCGAATTCATCGGCCTTGCCAAACCAACGCTTCAGGGCATCGGTAACCTTCCAGGGCAGGCCAAAGACATAGTTCCACCAGGGAGCCTTTGCATAATTGACCATATAGTCGTAGAGATCGGTATGGACAAGCGAGTCCCTGGTTTCAACCTGTACGGGCATATCAAACAGATTGATATAGAAATTCGTCGACTTGATTATCTCAGGATAAAGGTCCGGGTGCATGGCGTCAGTCAGGGCCATGGTGTTCATATTGACACCGGCAAGACTGGCCAGAGAACTCAAACCTCCGCCCAAAGTGGATCTGGTAGTGATTTCCGGGGCCACCACTGCCTTTGCCGTATATGTCTTGGGCTTGCTCAGGCCAATCATCATTCCGAACAAGGCGCCACAAAACGCCCAGATCAGAATCTTCTTCCAATTTTTCTGAGCCAATTTCAGGTAAGGCAAAAGACTTACTGGTTCTGCGCCCTCGTCGAAGTCGTCAAAATCATCGAAATCCTCGTACTTTTTCATAAGGCAGTCTATTTCAGATAACTGGCAATCGTTGCAACCATGGTAGTGATGGACGCGGCGGTGGTACCGATGCCCAGCCATTCGCCGACGCTCATCTTTTCCTTCTCGGAGCGGCCAGGCACAATGATTTCGCAACCGGGCTCGAGCTTGGCACCGGCGCCTACGGCAACAGTGCCGTTCATGTAGAGAACATAGGTCTTGGCCCGGCGGGCGCGGTTGCTGTAACCGCCTGCCTGCTTGACGTAATAATTCACAGGCTTGCCGGAGATGAAATGCACGGTGTTGGGATAAAGCACCTCACCCTGGATGCGGACGGTCGAAGCCATCTCGGGAATGATCAGCTCGTCGCCGTCGCGGAGCACCACGTCGTAATCGGAACCCGGATGCTCAAGGGCCTTGTCGAGTTCCAGACCCACGGTGTAAATTTCGGAAACCTTCAGTTTGTTGATGTCCAGCGTATCCTTGCTGGAAGCGCTCTGCGTCACGATCTTGGACATGGCGATACGGACGTTGCGCTCGTACTGGTTGATCTTGCGCTTGAGCATGGCGCCATGAACATTGCCGTTGGGCGTCGCCCCGCCTGCCCTCTTGACAAGGTCGGAAACGCGCTCGTTGGTATTCACAAGGGTATACTGACCGGGGAAGGTGACCTCACCGGAAATGGTAACGTTGCGCTGCTCGATGTAGGTGGGGCTTCGACGCACGGACACCACGTCGTAAGGCTGCAGTTCGAAGCCGCCGTCGCCGTCTTCCATAAGTCCGTCCTTGATCGACAGCGAGAAGACGCTGGCAAGGGTGTCGGAGGCCGCCGTGCTCGAAGGCACGTTGATACGGCGCGCGACGTCGACCTTGGCGGAAGATGCGCCCTCCGACAGGCCGCCGGCGAGCAGGATCAGATCCTCCACCGTAGTATGCTCGGCAAATTGATACTTGCCCGGGTTGACAACGTATCCGGTAATGGTGAAATCGCCTTTCTGCTCAATTTCATTCACGTTCGAGACGATGAGCACGTCGCCACGCTTGAGCAGGATATCATCTGCATTCCCTTCCAGAATGCCCTTAAGCGGGACGGCGACGATCTCAAGAGAACGGTCAGGCTTTTCACGCACAATCTGGGCGCGTCCCATGAATGCGTCTTCCATCAGTCCGCCGGCGTGTTTGACAAGCTGCCCGACGGTGGCAATTTCGCCGCCAAGCTCGAAGCTGCCGGGACGGTATACCGCGCCCTTGATTTCAACCTTGTTGGTAAAGACTTCCACCTCGCTGCCGCTGACGTAAACGGCATCTCCGTCTTTCAGGCCGAAGGAATCCATGGCTTCTGCCTTTACGGTATGGATATGATTCGTCCGGCCGTCGTTGCGCTCCACATTGATGTCGTCCTTCCATGCGCCTCCGGAATACCCTCCGGCATAGGCAATCAGTGACGACAGGGGTTCGCCGTCGCGAAGCTCATAGAACATGGGGCGCTTGACGAATCCGTCGATACTGACTAGCGCAGAATAAGGCGGGACGTTGATAACGTCGCCTTCCCTGAGGGCTATATTGTTGTCGAGCTTGCCGTTGAATATGTACTCATACACGTCCACGGAAGCGAATTCCTTTCCACCGCGTATCACTTTCACATTCCTGAGGGAACCTATCTCCGTGATGCCTCCGGCACGATATATCGCTGTGAATACGGTGGCAAACGAAGACAGCCTGTAGGTGCCCGGAGCCTCGACCTCGCCGAAAACGTTGACCTGGATGGTCCTGACATTTCCAAGCGTCAGGGAAAGCTTGGAGGATCCGAATCGGAGAGATGAATATATCTTGCTCAGGGACGCCTTCACCTTGCCTTGGGCTTCCTTCACCGTCAGGCCTGACAGGTTGATGGGCCCCACTTGAGAGACTATGATACGTCCTTCAGGGCTTATCTCCTGCTTGATGGTGGCCTCGTTGGTGCCCCATACGTCAATGATCACTTCGTCGCCCGGGCCCAGCACATAGTCTTCCGGTGTTGGCAGGTTCTGGTTGGGCTCAAAAGATAGTTTCTGGGACGAGAAGATATCATGGCCATAAATCCGCTTGTATCCATCCTCGTCATACAAAGGGTCTTCGATTTCTTCGTACTCTGCTTTTTCTTCCGGCTGAACGACAGGCTTGCCTGTTACAGGATCAATCTGGACTTCTTTCTGGACCTTCAGAGTCTCGGTTTTCCGGGGCTTGCGGGCTTTACGGGGCTTTTTGTCGGCAGTTTCCTTGCCTGTCTCCAACTTCTCGTTGGAAGATACTGTCGAACCTGAAGTACCATCCTGGACTGCCGGCTTGCGGCTGCCGCGGCTGCCATCCAGTTTGTTTGATGACTCTGCCGCGTCGGTCGGAATGAAGGAACCGCTCTTGTAGGTTTTCATAAGCCTCTGCAGCTGGGATGTAGTAACTCCCTTGGCCATCAGTTCAGATGCAATCTGACCTTCCGATTTTCCGGACGCCACGCCAGAGGTTATGTATGATATTACCTGGCTGTCCGACATCTGTGCAAAAGCCTGCTGGGCGCCAAGGACAAGCAGGGCGGACAGCAGAATGATTATTCTTTTACGCATATCAAGTGATTATTGAATACAACTTCGTTACCGCCTGTCACATCAAAAGATGCGGGCGTGGTTAGCAACTGCCAAATTTAATAAAATAATAGAATAAATCCTAACGGAACCCCTTCAATCTCTGACGCAGCGAGCCGTCCATCGCCATCTTCATCATCTTGCGGGTCTGCTCGAACTGCTTGAGGAGTTTGTTCACGTCGGCCAGCGAAGTGCCTGAACCGCGCGCGATGCGCTGGCGCCTGGAGCCGTTGATGCACTCAGGATGTTCCTTCTCGTAAGGGGTCATGGACTGTATGATTGCCTCCGTGGGCTTGAATGCGTCTTCGGGGATGTCGACGTCTTTGAGGGCCTTGTCCATGCCGGGCAGCATGCTCATCAGATCCTTTGCGGAACCCATCTTCTGGACCTGCTTGAGCTGCTCATAGAAATCATTGATAGTGAATTGATTGCGGGCTATCTTCTTATGCAGCTCTCGAGCCTGTTTCTCATCGAACTGCTCCTGTGCTTTTTCGACCAGCGAGACCACGTCGCCCATGCCCAGGATACGGTCGGCGACACGCGTCGGATAGAAGACGTCTAGCGCCTCCATCTTCTCCCCGGTGCTCACAAACTTGATGGGTTTACCCGTTACTGCCTTGATGGAAAGGGCCGCACCGCCGCGGGTGTCGCCGTCCATCTTTGTAAGCACCACGCCGTCGTAATCGATTGCCTCGTTGAATGCCTTGGCGCTCTCAACTGCATCCTGTCCGGTCATGGCATCGACAACGAACAGGGTTTCGTCGGGCTTGAGCGAACTGTGAAGCAGCGAAATCTCATCCATCAGCTCCTTGTCCACAACCAGACGGCCGGCGGTATCCACAACGACCACGTTATACCCTTCGGTGCGCGCCTGCTTAACGGCGTCGAGAGCCACCTTCACGGGATCTTTCTCCCCTTCTTCCCTGAAGACAGTCACACCTACCTGCTCGCCCAGAGTCTTGAGCTGCTCGATGGCTGCAGGACGGAAAGTGTCGCACGCCGCAAGCAGTACCTTGCGTCCCTTCTTGCTCTTGAGATAAAGTGCCAGTTTGCCTGAGAAAGTGGTTTTACCGGAACCGTTCAGGCCGGCCACCAGGACAACGGCTGGAGAGCCTTTGAGGTTGATTTCGGAATGCTCGGAACCCATGAAATCGGCCAGCTCGTCATGCACGATCTTGACCATCATCTGCTGCGGCTTGACCGCAGTTAAAACGTTGGAACCCAGCGCTTTCTGCTTGACCCTGTCACAGAATTCCTTGGCCACCTTGTAGCTGACGTCGGCGTCCAGCAGGGCCCTCCGGATTTCTTTCAGAGTCTCGGCAATATTAATCTCGCTTATCTTACCTTCGCCTTTCAGAATCTTGAAAGACCGCTCCAACCTATCGGATAGATTCTCAAACATAACCACTTAATTTATAGCTTACAAATTTATGAAAAAAAACACTATTCTCAGGCGTTTGAGAGGCAAAATCGAAAAAGCCATCCTTGCAACCGCCGCTTTCCTGTCCTACCTGGGAGAAAAGGACTCGCTCGAATACCAGACACTGGTCAAGATGAAACGCTGGACACGGGAAAAGCAATGGGTGCAAAACCAGACCATGGACGAGATAGCGAGGGATCTGAATATTCGCAGAGGGCAACTGTCGCTTTACTTCTGCAAACACGTGGGAGTCAGCTTCATAAGATGGCGGAGAGATATCCGCATCAAGGAGGCCAAGCGTCTGATGCTATCGGATAAAGACATCCCGCTTACCGCCATCGGCGAGGCGGTAGGCATAAGCGACAGAAGCAGTTTCAGGCGTCAGTTCAAGGAAGTGACGGGTCTCAACCCCTCCGTCTGGAGGTCAAAACACCAGGCGAAGATCCTTGGCAAGTAATGGATTCACCAAATCCTCGGGGACGAATTTCCACTCCCCTATTACGGAACGGTTCCCAATCAATTCGGGGTTCACCTCGTCGTGCGATTTGATAAAGGCATACACCAGGTCACGGATTTCAGGATAACGGGCAATAACCCTCGAGCCCAGCTGCTCGTGAGGAATGCCTGCACCCAGGGTCAGCAGGTCGCCGCCGCCGTTCGCACGGTACGAAGTCATTGCCACTGTATAAGTCGCATTCTCGTCGAAAGGCTTCCCTCCCGCCAGGGAACGTATAATGACGCGCGAGCCGGCGGGCTTCGTGACATCCACGTCGTAGACGATGCCTGCGGCTGAATCGAAATTGTACGAGCGGTTCACGAAAGACCACTTAGCCGCACCCGTACGGGGATCCGGAGTCTGGCTGATGCGGAGCACATGGTCACCCGGCGTGCAGATCCAATGGTCATAGGAGAACTCCAGCATGTCCTTGATCTCCTTGCCGCTGAGCCTGAGCACAAAGAGCTGATTCTCATAGGGATAGATGGTGAACATGTCATTGAACACCAGCTGTCCCTTAGCCACCTTTCCGTCGTAGGTAAGAGGCGCAGCGATGGAAATATCCGCCCCGGATGCACCTAGCTGAACGGTATGCAGCAGCGATACGTAATCGTTCATGCCTATGTATGCGTCACGGCTCACAAGAGGCATGGCCAGATTGCCGACGGGCCTCACGGTAAACGCCTTAACCTCCTCGAATTCCTGGTCGAACTTGCGCACCATACCTTCGTCCACCGCCATCTTGTCCAGACGGACTACTTCGGCGTGACGGGAGACAACCATTCCCTTATTGAATCCGAGCACGACATGGCCTACGTTGCCGCAACGGGCTCCTCCGTTCACGAGGCAACTCTTACGGGAATGTACCACTGCGGGACGATGGTCGTGGGCGGTAACCAGAACATCCACGCCCTTGAGCTTGCGGAATACGTCGAGACCCTGACTCTCGTAAGAACTGCCGTCGCCGGCTCCGGTGCCGGAATGCACGATAACGATTACCACGTCGGGATCGACCTCCTTCCGGATTTGTTTCACGCGTTTGCGCACGAAGGGAACGAGCGACACGTACTTCATCCCGCTCCAGAGTTCAGGGGACAGCCAGCCCTCGATATTGGCGTTGTTATAACCGAGAACGAGTATCCTTCGCCCACCCTTCTCGATAACCGTATACTCCTGGAAATAAGGCGTTCCGTCTTCCTTAAGGGCGTTTCCGGCCAGCCATGGGATACCGGCTTCCTTCATGCCCTCGTGCACCCTGTCGTACACTGGGTGTCCGGCCTCGATATCATGGTTGCCGACCGTGCAGGCATCATAGCCCATATAGGAAACCAGCCGGGGATAGATATGCGGCCGGTCCGTCGCCACGTAATTGAAATAGTAAGACGCATTGTCTCCCTGGATACAGTCTCCGGCATCCAGAAGCAGCACGTTTTCCGGGCCCACGGCAGAGCGCAGGCTGTCCACGTAATACTTCACCGACATCAGGCTGGTCTTGTACTTGCTGCCTACGTACGGACGGTTGAAATAAGCGCCGTGCACGTCACCAGTGGTCACTACATGCAGCTCCTGGGCGGAAATTCCCGACATGCACGGGAGAATGCCCATAAGCAGGGAAAGCGTTATCAATCTCTTCATATGGCGTTATAGTTCTATTCCGTAACGGTAATGCCTCCGGTGCATGCTCTTTCTGTACTCATCCCGAAGATCGTCGAGATTGAATCGCAGCTGGATTGCCTGCTGCCATCCGCGGAAGACAGGAGACCCCAGCTCTTCAGAGGGCTCACCGAAGTGGAAAGTAAAGAAAATATCCAAACTGAACCAGTTTGCGATTTCCGGCTCATACCTGACCGTCAGGAAATCCGCCCAGCTGGGGCGGTTCCGCTGGGTGTGGAAACCAAGGTCGCTTCTGTATAGCTCATCACCATACGCAACGCCGTTGTAAGACGCTGAATAAAAGGGCATCAGGTCGTCACCGAAGTAAAAGTGATTGTCCAGGAACAGATTCCATTTGCCAAACAACTGCTGGGAATAAAAGCCCATCGGCATCTTCAGGTTCATGTTGTCTGCCCTGTCGCACTGATATGTAAACAGCATGCCCGCTCCCACTTTCATCTCGTCAAAGAACAGTTTCGGGCACCACTCCACCCATGGGTTGAACATATGGTTGTCGACCACGTTCGGAAGGGCCGGAGATGTTGCGAAATGATAGAAGGACCCGGCCCAGCCCAGGTTGAAGTTTCCGGCGAAATTCCACAGTCCGGTGGCAAGTACCTGGAATCGTTCGCGCCGGTATGGTTCCTCTTCCGTACCAAGTTTACCCAGCCAGTCGAGTCCGAATTCGGTATAGAAACGCTTGGTCCTGTACTTCAGGAAAAAGCCGTCGATATTATTGTCGTAGAAGATAACGTCGTCATCGAAGAAGGGGCCGATGTAAACGCCCTCCGAGAAATGGCGGGGAAAGCATCCTGCTATCGCCTCGAACTTCGCCCCGTTGTCAAGAACCGCTTCAAGGTTATAATACAGCAGCACCTCGCCCGGGATGTCCTTGACCGTACAGGGCGTACCCATTTCCTTGAACAGGTCCATGCCGCAGCGCACCCTGTGGTACATGTTCCGTCCCTGATGGGCAAGGATGCCGATCTCCGGAGTCAGACGGGCTGCATGGAGAGTATAAGACTCGTCGAATATGTTATGGGAACGGTCATACTCATAATTGCTGACAAGGTAATCGAAATTGACATTGTAATCGAAATGCTGCGCCGCCGATGCTATCGACAGAGCCGTCAACATAAGTATGCACAAAATCTTTTTCATTCCGTCAACAAAAATAGTATTTTTGCAATTAATATGAAACTATCCACGACGGTTTATGCCGACAGGCTCGAAATGCCTTTCAGGCTGACGGACAGAATCACGCTGCTCGGCAGCTGCTTTGCGGACAATATGGGCGCAAAGCTGGCTGGCGCCGGATTCGAGGTCTGCACGAACCCCTTTGGCACGCTGTACAACCCCGCATCCCTTCTGAGCACAGTCAGGCGCCTTGACGGAGACGGCATGTTCACGCTTGCCGATTGCGTTCCCATGGGCGCAGGAGCTGGAAAGATATGCTCGTACGAGCATCACACGTCGTTCGCCAGGGCAGATGCCGCAGAGTTCCTAGAAAACGCCAACCGGAGCCTCCTGCAGGCCCGGGAGTTCTGGCGCAATTCGAACCGCGCTATCATTACCCTGGGCACCGCGATGACCTGGAGTTCCGGAGGGAAGGTGGTCTCCAACTGCCTGAAGCGCCCTGCAGCCGAATTCGAAAGGCGCATGATGGAAGAGGACGAAATACTCGGCTGCCTGCAGCAGATCGTCAGCGCCCACCCGGAAAAGCGCTTCCTCATCACCGTGTCGCCAATCAGGCATATGGGTGACGGCGCGCACGTGAACGCAGTCAGCAAAGCCCGCCTGCTCCTGGCCGCAGAAGCATGCGGCGGGGTGGATTATTTCCCCGCTTACGAAATCCTGCTGGACGAGCTCAGGGACTACCGCTACTATGCCGAAGACCTGGTGCACCCCTCCCCCGTCGCCGTCAACATTATCTGGGAAAAGTTCCTGGAATCCTGCATCGCACCCGAAGACCTGGCGCAGACGGCCATAAACGAAAAGGCGGCACGCCATTCAGCGCACCGCCCCAATCTCAAATAGAAAGGATCTATTCTTCAGGCTTCATCGTCGTGTAGACGTTGGTCACGTCCTCGTCGTCCTCCAGGAGTCCGGTGAGCTTGTCGAGGGTAGCCCTCTGCTCGGGAGTGACGTCCTTCAGGTCCACATTCGGAATCTGCTCGAAACCGCCGGAGATAAGCTCATAGCCGTTCTCCTCGATGTACTTCTGGATGGAGCCGTATGAAGTGGGATCGCCGTAGAGCACGATGACCTTGGTTTCGTTGTCGTCCTTGTCGACCTCCACCTGCTCGAAGAGTTCCTCCACGCCGTAGTCGATGAGCTCGAGCTCGAGTTCCTCGAGGTCGATGCCGTCCTTCTCCTTGATGCGAAAGGTGCACTTGCGGTCGAACATGAAGGAAACGCTGCCGTTGGTGCCGAGGGAGCCGCCGCACTTGTTGAAATAGCTGCGGACGTTGGCCACGGTGCGGGTGTTGTTGTCGGTTGCGGCCTCCACCAGGTAGGCGATGCCGAAGGGGCCGAAGCCTTCGTAGATGATCTCCTTGAAGTCGCCCTGCTTGCTCTCGGTGGCCTTGTTGATGGCACGCTCGATATTCTCCTTGGGCATCTGCTCGGAACGGGCCTAGGCCATAAGGGCGCGGGGGCAGGGGCTACCGGTCACGTCAGGGCCGCCCTGCTTGACGGCGATGGTGATTTCTT
>JAEEGL016190022.1_pt1 | contig 81589 bp, 64 predicted proteins | sample 9134231 | NCBI WGS metagenome assembly JAEEGL01 (sample SAMN16246548, study PRJNA631951) | gut metagenome | biome: gut microbiome; feature: rumen; material: fiber-attached | host: Bos | place: Iran: Karaj | collected 2018-10 | reverse complement strand
CTTTTTATCGTCGGTGATGATCGTGTCGATCATCTGATGGTGGCGCTTAACCATCGCGTCGAATTCCTCGCGATAGTGCTCATCGCCCTGTTTCGCCATCTGCGACGTGGCAATCAGATTGTCTGTGATGCCGTCGAGTGCGCTTACTACTACAATGACAGGTTGCGTCCGAGCCTCTGCCTCCACAATTTTCTTCAAGCTAAGAATGCTTTTTACGGAACCTACGGACGTTCCGCCGAATTTCATTACTTTCATATTTCTATGCAATTTGTCTCGCCGCCGGTACCCCTTCACAATGGGGGACTTCTCCAACGGCGGTGCAAAGGTAATGCAATTAGCGCAAAAAACAAAAGAAAATGAATATTTTTTCACTATTATCCCCCAAAAGTTAATTATTTGGACGTTTTTTCAAAAAAAAGACATTTTTCAGTTGGAGTTTGATAAAAAATGAGTAATTTTGCACTCAGAAAATAATATATAAGGTATAAAATGCTTCAATATAAGGAATTAAAGAAGATTTTGAAACAGGATAACTCTGGGCTTCCTTCTGTGAAGGTGGCTCTCGTTGGAGATACGGCTACTCAATTTTTGGCTACAGCTATCCAGGGTATGGGTGTAGAACGAGGCTATCATATCGATTTGTTTGAGGCAGAGTATAATCAGGTAGAACGTCAGTTCATGGATCCTACCAGTGAGCTCTACGCATTTGATGCCGATATGATTGTGGTCTTCCAGTCGACTCATAAGTTGGGTGAACATCACAGTCTGTTATCCACGGAGCAGCAGGCCGCAGTAGCCGACGAGCGTCTGTCGTTTGTGGCTTCTATCTGTGAGAATCCTGCATTGGCAGACAAGAAAATTATCTATTTCAATTATTCGGAGATTGAGGATACTGTCTTTGGCAGCTATGCAAACAAGGTGACTTCATCATTGTCATACCAGATTAGAAAGCTCAACTATGAGCTGATGAACCTGTCCCAGCAGTACCCGAACCTCTTCATCTGTGACATCGCAGGTCTTCAGAACAAGTTCGGCCGTGACTTTATGTTTGCACCCAATGTGTACGTCAGTACAGAAATGATCCTGAGCGTGGATGCTCTGCCATATGTGGCCTCAAGGGTGATGGATATCGTCTGTGCGATCAAGGGACAGTTCAAGAAGTGTCTGATCCTCGACCTCGACAATACGGTCTGGGGTGGGGTGATCGGTGATGACGGACTGGAAGGTATCCAACTTGGTCATGGTCTTGGTATAGGCAAGGCCTTCACCGAGTTCCAGATGTGGGTGAAGAAACTCAAACAGCGTGGTATCATCATCTGTGTGGCTTCAAAGAACAACGAGGAGACTGCGAAGGAGCCATTTGAGAAGCATCCCGACATGATCCTGAAACTGGATGACATCGCCGTGTTCCAGGCCAATTGGGAAACAAAGGTGGACAATATCCGTACCATTCAGAGTATTCTGAATATCGGTTTCGATTCGATGGTGTTCCTCGATGATAATCCCTTTGAGCGGAATATCGTACGCGAGAACATCAAGGGCATCACTGTTCCTGAACTGCCGGAAGACCCGGGCGAATACCTGGAATACCTTTATTCACTCAATCTCTTTGAGACGGCCAGTTACAGTAATGCCGACAAGGACAGGACCAAACAGTATCAGGTTGAGGCCAAGCGCGTGTCGCTGTCGAAGACCTTTACCAATGAGGCTGATTTCCTGAAGTCGCTGAATATGGTGTCGACTGTCAGTGGTTTTACGAAGTTCAATACGCCTCGTGTGGCTCAGCTCTCCCAGCGAAGCAATCAGTTCAACCTGAGGACCATCCGCTATACAGAAGCAGATATCACATCGCTGGCAGAGGATCCTGATGTGATTGATCTCAGTTTTACACTTGAGGATAAGTTTGGCGACAATGGTCTGATAGCTGTGATTATCATGAAACGACAGGATGCGGAGACACTCTTTGTCGATACCTGGTTCATGAGTTGTCGTGTGTTGAAACGTGGTATGGAGAACTTTACCCTCAACACGATGGTAGAGCGTGCCAAGGCTGCCGGTTATAAGAAAATCATCGGTGAGTATCTGCCTACGCCTAAGAACAAGATGGTGGAGAATCATTATACAGGTTTGGGATTCACGAAGATGGAGAATGCTGAAACGGCCCGTTATGAGTTGAATGTGGAGGCTTATCAGCCTAGAGAGTGCTATATTGAAACAAAGACGGTATGAGCTATACGACAGATCATGTAGGTTATCTGACGGGTGATATCCGTTCCACGGCCAAGGAGTTCGAAAGACTGGGTTATGTCGCTGGGGAAATCGTCGATGATGACACCCAACGGACCAAGATCTGCTTCCTGACCAAACCCGGTGAAGTCCGTATCGAACTGGTGGAGCCTTATGAAGACAACAAGACCATGCAGAAGATGCTGACCAAACGAGGTGTCTCTCCCTATCATATGTGTTATGAGGTAGACGATGTGGAAGAGGAGTATGAGAAGTTGATTCAGGAAGACTGGACAGCCTTGTTCAGACCTGTGGCAGCACCAGCTTTCGACAATAGGAAAATCTGTTATTTCTGGAACGCAGAGATAGGTTTTATAGAGTTAGTTAATCGTGAAAAGTAGAATAAATATTATATGTGATTATGGAAAGACAAGAGATTTTTGAAAAACTGAATGAGATTTTTACAGACGTGCTTGACCTTGACGAGTGCAATTTGACCGACGAGACAAGTGCCAATGATATTGAGGAATGGGATTCACTGAGTCATATCCAGCTGATTGTCGCTATTGAGAAGGCGTTCAAGATCAAGTTCACTTCGCTTGAGATCATGAAGTGGAACAATGTTGGTGAGATGGTAGACTCGATGATCGAAAAACTGTAGAATGGTCGTCAACTCAGTCAGATTCTTCTTCTTTTTTATAGTAGTATTCACCGTCTACTATCTGCCGATTACAAAGAAGTATCCTCGCCGCCAAAATATCTGGTTGCTGATGGCGAGTTATTTCTTCTACGGCATCGTTGATTGGAAGATGGTCGTGATACTGCTTGTTGCGACTGCTGTGTTCTATGCCCTTGGCCTATGGCTGAGGGCTGTGATGTTGAAGGGACGTATGAAGCAGGCTTCGCATCTGACAACCCTTGGCGTTGCCTTAGGAATCTGTTTGTTGCTCTATTTCAAATACCTGAATTTCTTCTGCGAGTCGATTGCCGAGTTGCTCAGTGCTGTAGGCCTGAAGGCTACGTGGACGACTCTCAATATCATCGTACCTGTCGGCGTGAGTTTCTTTACGTTTAAGTTGATCAGCTATCTGATAGAGATTCATCGAGAACATATCGAACCTTGTCGGGACATGGTGGAGTTTGCCACTTATGTCGCTTTCTTCCCCACGCTGCTTTCTGGCCCTATTGACCGTCCGAACACCTTTATTCCTCAACTGAGGAAATCGCATTCGTTGGATTATGCACAGGCTGTGGATGGCTGTCGTCAGATTCTTTGGGGTATGTTTACCAAAATATGTATTGCCGACCACCTGGCTTTGGTGACAGACTACGTTTGGGCAGATTATTTGCATCTATCGGGATCAACCCTATTGATATGGACGTTGCTTTATACCATGCAGATCTATACCGATTTCGACGGTTATTCGAATATGGCCATTGGTGTGGGAAAGATCCTGGGTTTCAATATCACCCGCAACTTCAACCATCCTTTGTTGGCTCGCAATATCGCTGAGTTCTGGCGTAACTGGCACATCTCTCTGACTTCGTGGATCACTGACTATGTGTTTTTGCCCTTGAACATCGCCTTCCGCAATATGGCAAACTGGGGCGTGATGCTTGCTGTGACCATCAATATCGTACTTATTGGTCTTTGGCATGGAGCCAATTGGACGTTTGGCCTGTTTGGCCTCTACCACGCTATGCTCTATGTGCCTCTGGTCTTGTCTGGAGCCTTTGGCAAAAACAAGAAGTTGAGACCCAACGATCATGGACTTCCTAAATGGAAGGACTTCTCAAAGATGGTTTTGAATTATGTGCTGGTATCATTGGGCTTTATCATCTTCTATGCCAACAGCGTCGCTGATGCTTTCCGCTTCTTCAGCGGCATCGTGTCGACTTCACTGTTCTCCATGCCGGATTTACCCGTTAAGAAAGCGACCATGCTGTTCATGCTGATAGTGCTGATTCTTGAATGGACCACGAGGAAAAAGGAGCATCCCCTGCAACTCCCTGCAGATGGCATCTTCCGTCACACCATTGTCCGTTACTCTCTTTACGCAGGTATAGGCCTGATGTTGTTTGTTTTTGCTGGTGAGGTAGAGACGTTTATCTATTTTAAGTTCTGACGGCTATGAAGAAATTCCTCACTAAACTCTCCTATACGGTCTTGCCGGTGTTCCTCATCCTTTTCGGACTGACGGCCTACGTTACGATCTATGTCAGTCCAAGGGCCACAGGCGACTTAGGGCATCTGGCATTGATTCCGTTTGATTGCAAAGATGATGATACTGGCGAGATGAAAGAGCTGCTTTTCAAAACTCTCAATCATTCAGACAGTCTGAGGAGTATTCATGCTGACGTGCTGACAGTAGGCGACTCATTCTCAAAGATGGGGCGTTTAGGCTATCAGAATTATTTGGCAGCCCAAGGTGTTTCTGTGGTTAATTGCTCCAGAGAACTCTATGAGAATCCCTTCCAGTACGCCTATCATATTTTGGATGAGAAATTGGTAGACTCTACCAATTTCAGTGTATTGGTCGTTCAGGTAGGCGAACGCGACCTTGTCAGTAGGTCTTGGGAGTTTGATGTAGACAAAGTTGACATGTATGAACTTCATCCAGAATCTCCTTCCCAAGGTAATAGCAGAAATCCTAATACCTGGTCGCTATTGAGGGCAAGAGACTTTCTGATGTACCGTTTGTGTTGGAGTCCTGTTTATAAGGTTACTCTTGACAAGGATTATTTTAATAACCAAGAGCCTCGTAGTCTGTATTTCTATAGTGCCGACATTACCAATGGTCTTAGTATTGACGAGACATCCGAGCAAAAAGTTCAGGATGTGTATCAAATCCTGACGCGGAAGGCTGAGGAATGTGGTATTGCTATCCTGTTGATGTTTCCTGTTGATAAATATGATATATATCAGGATCACATCGTTGATAATCCATATCCCCGTAAGACCATCATCGAGGATGTCCGTAGGATTTTCGGTGATACACCTCATATATTGTTGTGTAAGGATCTCCTGACACCATTGATAGAAAAAGGAGAGAAGGATGTGTTCTTATTCGACGACAGCCATTGGAGCAGGAAAGGTTCTGCAGCCGTTGGCAAGGAACTCAGCCACAGGGTAAAAAAGATGATGAATAAACAAAGAGAACAATTATAATAATCGTTTAATTTAATTTTTAACTACAATGAAAACAAAAAGACTTTTAACAGTTCTTGCAGCCATGCTGCTGAGTGTTGGAATCGCGAATGCGCAAACTGATGTTACGCAAAACGATGACAATGGTAATGCACCGGCTAGTGAGGTCGTGCAAGGCGATGACACTAGTAAGACTGACGGTGAGAATGAGACTACGGCTGGTGATGACACTGGTAAGACTGACGGTCAGAATGAGACTACGTCAGGCGATGACACTAGTAATGCATTACAAAATGAGAAGATGCCTGGTGATGTCGACGACAATGGAAGTGTGGACGCTGATGATGTGACGGCTCTTGTCTCAATCATTTTGGGAAAAGAGGGCGCAAAAGGCTATGGTGATGTCAATGGCGATAAGAAGGTAGATGTTGCTGATATCGTTGCTGAGATCAATCTGATGAACGAGACTAAACTCTACTTCTTACTTGCCACGATGAAAGTGACGACTTCAAACCTTGAAGAATACATCACTAAAGATGGTTATTACAGCAGTACCGATTTCGCCACACTTGATGATATGTTGAAGGAAGGGCCGTCCATCAAGATCACTGGTGCAACCTTTGATCAACGCTATGGCGTAATCCTTGTTCCGGAAGACTGGGATGTGTCAAATGTGGTCATCATGAATACGACAAACAAGAAATATATAAAACTCAAGGACGCTGGTACGGACATTGAAGGTTATAAGTGTTACAACACCGTCAACAAGTTCACAGATGCAGGCGACATTAAGGTGATGACTTTAGATGATGCTAAGGCAGCCGGTGGTACTGAAGTAGTAGAAGAAGTCGCTCCCGCTCCCACACCTACTCCCGAGCCGACACCTACTCCAACACCTACTCCCGAGCCGACACCTACTCCCACACCTACTCCCACGCCTACTCCCGAGCCTACGCCCACCCCTACACCCACTCCCTCACCTTCCGGCGTATCCATGACTGATGCTATCAGCTATGTCAGCGAAGGTACACCTGGAACTGTTACGTTCAACCTGATTAACCGGTCGGGACAGAAAGTATATCTCTCAGGTAAGTTCTCTATGTATATCAAGCCCAATAATCCTTATAATGCATGGGGCAGTGATGGTAAGCAAATCAATGGAACCGATGGTATGCAGTGTAACTTGAGCGGTCCCACCTATACTGGCGACGGCTGGCCTCACTGGTGGTCAAATCCGATTACGATTGAAGCCGGAGCATCAAAGGAGTTTGTGATGAGATCCTTCCGTACCTATACAGGCAACGGTTCTTCTGTGTCGTACACGGAAACACCGTTGACTACCTATTTCAATGGCAACTGGTATTTTGTTAATTCAAATAATGCGGGTGCCAATGCGGCAGGTGGCACAGCTGGTATTTTGGCCATTAAATTGGCTACCGCTCATCGAGATGGCGGTACTAAGATATCAAATTCTTGTATTTTCTTTATTGCGAGCCCGATGAAGGCCAGTGACTCTAAACTCGTATTAGGCAAGAAGTACAATATTATTATCTTCAAAGCTAATTCAAACAACAAATATTGGAATACGATTGTTAGATAAACTCTATCCTCTGAATACAAACAGGAGCCACAATAAATGCGGCTCCTGTTTTTTATTACTACGGAGTGTATGTTTAATTAGTGCAAAGGTCGAGTTTAATTAGTCCGGCCTCAGAAGGGGAACTAACTAAAGTCGGAGGGGGAACTATCTAAAGTGACAGAGAGAACAATTCCCTTTCAAGAATTTTATCCATAACCTCTTTCCTGACATGAGGACCGTCATAGAAGTCAGATTCGTTAAGACCTTCATCGGCGGGATCAAAACTGCTTATAAGCGGAATGTTATTTTCTTTGGCGTAACGGGCAACGAAATCGAAAGCATCAGTGGCTCCTTTCAATTGTAATAGTTTCTTGTAAAAGACAGGATGAAAGGGACTACGGACAAGGTATATTTTCACCCCATCGGCTTTTATCCTTTCCAGAAGTTTTGTGAACAAGGCAACACGTTTCTCAGACATGTCAACGTAATCTTTGTATAAATGAAAATGCGTCGTACGTGCTTTTTCTTCAATAACTGATTGGGGGGCCTCACGGACGAGTCTTTCCCATGTGATGGAACCGTCAGTTCGGAAAGTTCCACCATCGTTGGTCGTCGTTTTGACATACTTTAGTTCTTTTTTGCCAGCAAAGCATGAACGAAGTGCAGTTCTAAAGTATGCTGCAGAGAAAAGGTTCCATACGACATCCCAATCCAATTTCGAACCCGTAACATCTTCTCCCATGAACTCATTGACATAATCCCCCAGACGCTTCCATCGGTCATCGATATAATGTCCGTTGAAAAGGGAAGGGTCGGCAGGAATCAGCACATTGGAATAATGTATGTTGAGATCTTTGCATATCTGATAAAAAGCGATCATCTCTTCAATCTGGCAACTTGATATACTGAGATTAAGGAAAGTCTTGTCATGCATGACGTCTTCGGAAACAGTCATGATGCGACTGGACCCCAAAGCAATAAAATCAAAGGTTTCCCCTTGATGCAGCTTGGCAAATTTAAGCTTATATAGACGCTCGTCTATGTCATTTATTCCTTCAACATGGTATCCTTCTTTAATCCCTTCGATGACTTTGTCAACATACTCTTGTCCATGATAGACATGACCAGGGTCAAGTGTATAGTTGACCATTACGATACCTCCAAAGACGATGACCATCAGTGTCATCATATAGCATACAAAACGCTTCATCTTGTTTAGAATTGGAAATAAATAAACTGACTGCCTTCAAAGTTCCCGTAGAACACAATGACAGCAATGATGATAAAGTCTAAAACATATGGCAACCACTTCTTCTTAGCAAGAAATGTGGGTTTCATTTGCAGGGGATATTCTTTGTCTCGCTGATACCATTCCAAGGCAAGTAGCACAAATATGATGGCCAAAGTGGATATGCCAATGGGATAGGAAGGTGCAGAAAACAACGAAAGAGAAAACATGTGGCCCATAAAAGTCATGGCCTTCTCCAACGTGTCAGCCCTGAAAATGATCCATCCGATAAATACCAGAATGGAAGTGACAATCATCTTACAAAAATCTTTAAAGGATGGAAACCATCGTCCGGCAACCAAAATGTCCTTGTTCTTGGTGTTGAAGTGCAACAGTTTGTATAACGCCATCAGAGTACCATGATACAATCCCCAAATGACGAACGTCCAGTTCGCGCCATGCCATAAGCCACTGACGGCCCAAACAATGTAGATATTACGAATATTCTTCAGCTTACTGCAGCGACTTCCACCTAAGGGGAAATAGATATAGTCGCGGAGCCATGTCATCAAAGAGATATGCCAGCATCGCCAATACTCGGCAATATTCCTGGCCAAGAACGGATGATTGAAATTCCTGGTAATATGGAACCCTAATATCTTGCCAGTTCCTATCGCCATGTTGGAATAGCCGTCAAAATCAGCATACAACTGAATAGGGTAAAATATGGTTGCCAAAAGAATTGTTGAGCCGTTTTGCGCTTCCAAATTGTTCCATACCATATCGATGCTTCCTGACAGGATGTCGGCAATACACATTTTGGTAAACATACCCCAGAGTATCTGTCTGAACCCGTCCATCGCTAAGTCGTAGCTGAACTGTCTACTCCTGTCTAATTGGGGAAGGAAAGTTCCTGGACGGTCGATAGGACCACTGAAAATCGTTGGGAAGAATGCGATATAAGCGGCGAAATCTATGAAATTCCTAGAAGGCTCTATCTTTTTTAGATGTATTTCGATGATGTAACTGATGAATTTGAATGTGAAGAAACTGACGCCTAAGGGGAGAATGATGTGGAGTGCTGACCACGAGACATGAAATCCTACAGCATTCAAAAGATCTTTGACGGATTCGGCAAAGAAATTGAAATATTTGAAATACAAAAGCACACCGACGCCCAGGCACACACCAATAGTAGTGATGCAAGAAGCCAGTTTGTGGTTGTCGTTGTCTATAGCATTTTTGAGCCATTTCCCGATAAGATAGAAAGCAATGGTCGCCGTTATTAATATTGGCAGTGTCTTTAGATCGGTATAACCATATAAAAAATAGCTGGTCAGTAGAACCCAAAAGTTTTGGTATCTTACATTTTTTGCAATGGGAGTGGCGTAGTAAACTACAAAAACAACAATGAAAAACAGTAAGAAACTAATAGAATTGACAACCATGCTATTTTGATTTATTATTAATAATGTGTGTACAAATCATTGTCACTTTTTGAAAAATTGCTGCAAAGGTAGCGATATTCCCTGAGATAGCCAAATTTTTTAAATGAAAAGCATTGTTATTTGGGAAAAAAGCCTTAATTTTGCACCCGAAAAAGATTAGAGCATATAGAAAGACAAAGATAGCTATGTATTTGCATATTTGTAATAGAAAGCTTTTTTCAGCTTGTATAGTGTTTTTTTTACTGCTGGTTTCTGCTACCGCCAAAGGCGAGGAGGCGGGAAGGCAATATTGCTCTGGCACTTTGCCCATCATGTTTATTAATTCGGATGAGCCCATAGCGACCAAAGAGTATTATGTGAATGCTACATGCTATATTGATGCCCTTGGGCAAGAAGGATATGAGTCGTTAGGTACAGTTGATTCACCTATACCGCTGTTGATTAAGGGACATGGCAATTGGACATGGAAGGCTTATAACAAGAAACCATATCGTCTGAAGTTTCAAGATAAGGTAAGTCCTTTGGGAATGAAGGAGAACCGTCACTTTACTCTATTGGCTCATGCCGATGACGACATGGTGTTCCTACGAAATACTGTGGGCTTTGAATTGAGCCGTCTAATGGGGATGGCATATACCCCAGAGCAAGAGCCCGTTGAAGTGGTTCTCAACGGCGACTATGTCGGACTCTATATGCTTACCGATAAAATCCGTGTAGGAAAGAACCGTGTTGAGGTAACAAAGCAGGACGATTTGGCCACTGACCCGGAGGAAATAACAGGTGGATGGTTGCTCGAGATAGACAACTATGAGTATGAGGGACAAATATATGTACCAAACGGAGCAAATGATCAGAACAGTGTTAATATCACTATTCACGCACCGGAAGTGCTGTCTCCGGAACAACGAAAGTATATCACGACATACATAGAGAAAACCGACAAGGCTATCCGTTCACAAAACAGAGCGAACGTTGTCTGGGAGAATTATATCGATATGGATACGCTTGCGCGCTATTATATCGTCAGGGAGATAGTCGATGATGCAGAGTCGTTCCGCGGCAGTTGTTATATCCATAAGGAGAGGGGGGATGATACTAAGCTGATTTTTGGACCGGTATGGGACTTTGGAAATGCCTTCCGAAGAGGGCACGAAAAGTTCATCTGGCAAGACCCGCCTTACGGATCTGTCTGGATTAGCAAAATCTACTTTTTCCACAGATTCAAGGACTACGTTATTAATCTTTGGCAGCCATTCCTTGGCATGCAATATCCCAAGTTAGATAAGGCTATTGATGACTTTATTGAGCGTATCCGCTATGCAGTAGACACTAACGTTGCCCGTTGGCCAGAGGCCTATACAGGGCCTATAGATAGCAGAAAGCAACTGATGAAACAATGCCTTGCAGAGAAAGTGAATTTCCTGATTGGAGAGTGGGGCGAAGGAGTCGAAGTTATAGAAGGGATAGCATCACCCGTGATGATTCAAGACGAAGGTTCATACTGGTACACGTTAGAAGGGCGTCGACTCAATTCGAAGCCGTCGACTCCAGGACTATATCTGCATGGACATAGAAAGGTCGTGATACGTTGACGCGTGAGCCGTTATTCGCTACGTGCTATCATCTTAGCAATCATGTCGGAGAATTTGCGCGATCCTGATTCTGAGAGATGCAGCGCATCATGGAAATCTTGAGAAATGAATCGCTCATCCCGGAAGAAGTTGTAATACTCTACTTCAGGATATTCCTGTTGGATTTGGGCTACAAAATCCTCCATTTCTTTCTCCACGAGAGGATTCATATCTTTTTGAAAAGTTTTGTGTACCGGCAAGGAGATCAGTATTAATCTTACTTGATGTTCAGAACATACTTGGGCAACGGTGTGGTAGGATTGGTAAAGACTCTTATACATATCAGAGTCAATTGGAAGCGAGGTGTCATATATACCAGGTAAGTCCCAATATTCCCATTCTGCCATCTTATTTGAATCTAAGAGTTTGACAAAGCCCAAGGTGTCGGTCTCAATTTGTTGTTGATAGGTCATATGAATCCTTTCTTTATAGTTTAGCTCAGAATTCAGGAATTCTGACCAATACCAGAAAGGATCAACATGGATGTTCATGTATTTATAATGCATGCATTTGATAGTGCTCTTCAGTCCTCCATGTTTCTTGTGGTCTCGAGGATTAACCTTTCCTCGGCCGAAAGCAAAGTCCCTATACTCAACGGACAATAATAAAGTTTTCAGCTTAGGCATTTGGGGGACAAACTGCTCTGCCAGTCCTGCATCGTAGATTTTCTCCCGTCCAGAAATGGCCGCATTGAATGTATGTGGACCTAGGACCTGAGGAATAAGACCGTCCTCGATCAGGCAGTTGCCAAGAAGTAATACTTCAATTTCGTTCTTGTGATCATCGATGTAGTTATATTTAAATGAATAACGGTTGGGAACCCTTAAAAGATATAGTTCGAATAATAGCAGTGCTGAAACACAAACTATGGTAAAAATAAATAGACGTATCAAAAATCTTTTCATACAAAGTCAGAATTGGAAGTAAATAAAATCTTGGTTTGCTCCAGGGTCGGAAAAAAAGAACAGCAATAGGCAAAGCAGGAAATAAGTCCCCCATCGTATCAATTGATGCTTAAAAAGACCCTGGCTGGAAAACTGCAAAGGGTGCTCTCTTTCGCGAGTCGTCCATTCAAGAATCAGGATTATTACCACAAATAAGAAGATCCAGATATTTGAGAATAACATAGAACCCATGGCTCCAAGGTGTGTTCCGTTATGTAGTGAAAGTGTAGAAAGAAGATATTGCCAACTATCAGCAATAGTCGGGGCACGGAAAATGATCAGACCTATAGCCACAAGGACAAAAGTGAAAACCATCTTATAAAAATCGGAGAACTTTGGTAGTCCATGAGCGGTTGGCCTAAGTTTCATTGATTTGGCAAATGCTCCACTAATAATAAGAGGAATATAAAGGATACTATAGTAAAGGCCAAAAAACGCATAAGTCCAATTTGCCCCATGCCACAATCCGATAACCACCATGTTGATTGCTGCAGCAAGAATAATACCGCTGACGCCCAGACTTCGGAATGCAATGTTCAGTGGCATGAAGATATAGTCAGTGATCCAAGAAGTGAGCGAAATATGCCATCGTTTCCAATATTCTGCAGGGTTGCGTGCAAGAAATGGATGATTGAAGTTTCGTGCAATGTCAAAGCCAAGCACCTTTGACACGCCTATGGCCATGTTGGAGTATCCGTCGAAGTCAGCATACATCTGAAGCGGATAGAGCAGGGCCGCTATAGTTAGCGCCGTTGCACTCTGGTTGGAGTAATCATTCCACACATAGTCTACCACTAAACTCAGATTATCCGCAATACACATTTTTGTGAAAAGCCCCCAAAGTATCTGTCGACAGCCGTCTACAGCTTTGTCATAATTGAAAACATGACTCAAGCGCAATTGAGGTAGGAACTTATTGGGGCGGTCGATAGGTCCGGAAAGAATAGTCGGGAAAAAGGCAATGTATAGAGCAAACTCCGCAAAATCATCGCATGCTTTGATGTGTTCTCGGTGGATTTCTATTATATAACTGATTAACTTGAAAGTAAAGAAGCTCACTCCGACAGGTAATACAATATGCAAGGTCGTCCACGATACATTGAGCCCCAAACCATGAAGGAGTTGTGCCATTGAATCTGCAAAGAAATTCAAATATTTAAAGTAAAATAGTATTCCTATTCCAAGCAAGACTCCCAAAGTAGTGAGATTTGATGCTCGCCTTCTGTTCTGCCTTGTTATTTCATATCCGAGCCATTTCCCTAATAAATAAAATATGGCTGTTGTTGAGAATAGGAGAAATACCAGTTTATAGTCTGCCATGCCGTAAAACACATAGCTGACCAAAAGCAGCCAAATATTCTGAATCTTTGAACTATTTTTTAATGCTAGTAAATAGTAAACAACAAATACCAGCGCAAAAAACGAAAGAAAGGATAATGAATTAACTACCATCTGATTATCTAAAAGTGGCTGCAAAGTTACTAAATAATTTGCAATAATACCGTATTTATCTTTAAATACAACATTTTTTTGCACTTATAATTAAGGGTAATAACTATTTTGCCCATTTTTTTGTTTAGATGGTTTATTATTTGTAATTTTGCACGCGAAATGGTAAATGAGTATCAGATACGAGTAACGCCAGAGGTAGCTGCGCAGGAGGACTGGTTAAAGAGGTGGATAGCTGATGAGAAGGGTGTCGACCAGCGGACGATTTATGGTGTGAGAATCCTGAAACGTAGCATTGATGCCCGGCAGAGACAGATATTCGTCAATCTGAAGGTCAGGGTCTATATCAACGAACAACCCCATGATGACGAGTTCATACGGACGGAATATCAGAACGTGGAAGGATGTCCTCAGGTGATTGTAGTTGGGGCAGGGCCTGGTGGACTGTTTGCTGCGTTAAGACTAATAGAGTTGGGATTGAGGCCTATCGTGCTTGAACGAGGTAAGAATGTCCATGAGCGTAAGAAGGATCTGGCCAATATTACCAAAAGCCAGAAGGTGGATGCCGAGAGCAACTACTGTTTTGGTGAGGGTGGGGCAGGTGCCTATTCTGACGGTAAACTCTACACCCGAAGCAAGAAGCGTGGTAATACGGATAAGATCTTAAATGTGTTTTGTCAACACGGGGCATCGACAGCTATACTGGCGGATGCCCATCCTCATATAGGAACAGACCGTCTCCCCAAGGTGATTGAGGCGATGCGTAATACGATTATCCAATGTGGGGGTGAGGTACACTTTCAGACCAAGATGACGCAACTGATTATCAATGGCGATAAGGTCGTGGGTTGCATTGCTGACAAGGAGTATCTTGGACCTGTCATTCTTGCCACAGGTCACTCTGCCAGAGATGTTTATCGTTATTTGACTGAAGCAAAGGTTGAAATGGAGGCCAAAGGGATTGCCGTAGGTGTCAGACTGGAACATCCGTCTCAGTTGATAGACCAGATACAATACCATTCCAAGCAGGGACGAGGACGATGGCTGCCCGCTGCAGAGTACTCGATGGTGACACAGGTAGATGGACGAGGAGTCTACTCTTTCTGTATGTGTCCTGGCGGTTTTGTGATTCCTGCAGCCACCGACAAAGAACAGATCGTGGTTAATGGTATGAGTCCTGCCAGTAGGGGGACACAGTGGAGTAATAGTGGTATGGTGGTTGAAATTAGGCAAGAGGACTTGGATGTTAAAAGTGAAGAGGGGAAGAGTGAAAACTATGCCGAGGTGTTGAGGGTTATGCGTTTTCAGGAGGAGTTGGAGAAGATGTGTTGGCAACAAGGCAACATGAAGCAGACGGCTCCTGCACAGAGAATGGTGGATTTCGTAAACGGGAAACTGAGCTACGACCTACCCAAATCCTCCTATGCCCCAGGTTTGATTTCTAGTCCTCTGCATTTCTGGTTGCCCAAGATGGTCTCCAAACGATTGCAGGAAGGCTTTAAGACGTTTGGTAGGCAAGCACATGGCTTCTTGACGAACGAGGCCGCTTTGATTGCTGTTGAGACCAGAACCAGTAGTCCGGTGCGTATAGTCAGAGACCGTGAGACGTTGCAACATGTTCGTATTCAGGGACTTTTCCCTTGCGGAGAGGGTGCAGGCTATGCTGGTGGCATTGTCTCTGCAGGCGTTGATGGAGAACGCTGTGCTGAGATGGTTGCCGCTTATTTGAAAAAATAAATTGAAAAAGATTTGGTGGTTCCAAATCTTTTTTGTATCTTTGCCATGTGAAATATTGTGATGAAGTTTAACTAAAATATGACGCTCTATGAACAGGGAGGAAAAATTCGTTATTACGATCAGCCGCCAGTTCGGAACAGGCGGACATGAGATCGGAGCAGAGTTAGCTCGCAGACTCCATGTGAAACTGTTGGATAAGCAGATCTTAAATGAAGTGGCGAAGCGTAACAGAGTAGTAGAAGAGGCCATGGAGAAGATAGAGGCCCGGAACCCATTGTGGCGTGACGACTTTACCAACTTCTACCAAAACTACATGAGTAAAGCTGAGTATGATGGAACAGAGCACGATCAGACGTCGCATGAACTTTTTGAAGCACAGGCAGAGACGATTCGGAAGATTGCTGCCAGAGAATCATGTGTGATTGTTGGTCGTTGTGGCTTCCACATCTTTGAAGACCATCCAAATGCGCTGAAGATCTTCATTCATTCGACAGAGGACTGTCGTAAGCGCAGGATAGCCGAGAAGTACGGTTTGGACATGCGTGATGCTGCTGCGATGGTGGTCGATAATGACTACAGCCGTGAGCTCTACACCAAGACTTTCACAGGAAAAGATTGGACCGACGCCCGTAATTATGACATCTCGATAGATGTCCGTAAGTTCGGCATAAACGGAGCTGTGGACTTCTTAATGAACTGCATAGAATGAGGTTTTGTGTTTAGAGTTTAAAGTTTAGAGTCAAAATATTCCTTAAATTCTTGTGTATATACCGATTTTTTAGTACCTTTGCACGCTGAAATTTCACAAGTTGGTAATTACTAAAGAATCGGTATAATGAATATTTCCTACAAATGGTTGAAGGAATACGTTGATTTTGACTTGACGGCCCAGCAGGTATGCGATGCCCTGACGTCAACAGGTCTCGAAGTCGACGCATTGGAAGAAGTACAGAGTATCAAGGGCGGTCTGAAGGGGCTTTATGTAGGCAAGGTGCTTACTTGTGAGGCCCATCCCAATAGCGACCACCTGCATGTAACAACGGTAGACTTAGGCAAGGGCGAACCCTCTCAGATTGTTTGTGGGGCTCCTAATGTGGCTGCAGGTCAGAAAGTGATTGTGGCAGATCTTGGTTGTGTGCTCTACGATGGCGATCAGGAGTTTGTCATCAAGAAGTCGAAGCTTCGCGGTGTGGAGTCTAATGGAATGATATGTGCAGAGGATGAGATTGGCGTGGGAACTTCTCACGACGGTATCATCGTGTTGCCAGAGGATGCTGTCGTTGGTACCCCTGCAGCCGAGTACTATCACCTGGAGAGCGATTGGCTTATTGAGGTGGATATCACTGCTAACCGAGCTGACGGTCTCTCCCACTGGGGTGTTGCACGTGACCTCTATGCCTGGCTGAAGAGCAATGGCTACGAGACGAAGATGCACCGTCCTGACTGTTCGAAGTTCAAGGTTGATAATCATGACTTGCCCATAGAGGTGGTCATTGAGAATAAGGAAGCCTGCAAGCGGTATGCCTGTGTCAGCATAACAGACTGTGAGGTTAAGGAAAGTCCAGATTGGTTGAAGAACAAACTGACAACAATCGGTCTGCGTCCTATCAATAACATTGTGGATATCACTAACTATGTGATGATGGCATACGGTCAGCCTTTGCACACCTTCGATGCAGATATGGTTAAAGGTCATAAGATTGTAGTGAAGACAATGCCTGAAGGCACACCTTTCCAGACTCTTGATGGTGAGGAGCACAAACTCTCTGACCGTGACCTGGCAATCTGTAATGCAGAGGAGCCCATGTGTATTGCTGGAGTATTTGGAGGCAAGGGTAGTGGTACCTACGAGACCACGAGGAACGTGGTGCTCGAGAGTGCCTATTTCCACCCCACCTGGATCCGTAAGAGTGCCCGTCGTCATGGTCTGAGCACAGATGCCTCTTTCCGTTTCGAGCGTGGCGTCGATCCTAATGGTACCATCTATGCTTTGCAGCAGGCAGCCATCCTCTGTCAGGAGTTGGCTGGCGGTAAAGTGTCGATGGAAGTTTGTGATGTTTATCCAGAGCCCATGAAGAACGCAGTGGTAGAACTCAGTTATGAATATGTTCATAATCTCGTGGGTAAGACGATTCCTGTTGAGACAATTAAAAGCATCTGCGAGAGTCTGGAGATGAAAGTGCTCAATGAGACACCAGAGGCATTGACCCTTGAGATTCCTGCCTATCGTGTCGACGTACAGCGTCCTTGTGATGTCGTAGAGGACATTCTGCGTATCTATGGATATAATAATGTGGAGATTCCTACTCAGCTGAAGAGTTCGCTCGTTATCAAGGGCGATGAGGATCAGAAGCATAAGTTGGCCAATCTTGTCAGCGAGCAGTTGGTAGGTGAGGGCTTCAACGAGATCCTGAATAATTCATTGACGAAGGCTGCGTACTATGACCATCAGGATACGTTGGTAAAGATCATGAATCCGCTGTCTACCGACCTCAACGTGATGCGTCAGACCTTGCTCTATGGCGGTCTGGAGAGTATTCAGCATAACGTGAACCGCAAGCGTCAGAACCTGCGTTTCTTCGAGTTCGGTAATATCTATACCTTTGATCCGGAGAAGCAGAATGATGATGATCCGATGCAGGCCTACAAGGAGCAGTATCATGCAGCGTTGTGGGTGACAGGTAAACGTGTCGAAGGTTCATGGGCTCATCAGAATGAGGATTCTACCTTCTACGAGTTGAGTGCATGTGTGGAAAATATCCTCCGTCGAATCGGTGTGAAACCGGGCATGATTGTTCGCAAGAAGTCGGAGAACGCCATCTTCTCTACTGGTATGACCTTCGAGAACCGTGGTGGTAAGAAACTATGTGAACTAGGCATCATCTCGAAGAAACTCCAGAAACAGTTTGGTCTCGACAACCCTGTATATTATGCTGAGTTGAATTGGACAGCCCTGATGAAGGTCGTCAAGAAGAACGAGGTGCTCTATACAGAAGTGCCTAAGTTCCCAGCAGTTAGTCGTGACCTGGCTTTGTTGGTGGACAACAACATTGAGTTTGCCCAGATTGAGCAGATAGCCCGTCAGACGGAGAAGAAACTGCTGAAGCAGGTGGAACTCTTCGATGTCTATGAGGGAGACAAACTGCCTGCAGGCAAGAAGTCATACGCTGTAAACTTCATTCTTCAGGATGAGGAGAAGACCATGGGCGACAAGCAGATTGACGCTATCATGCAGAAACTCATCGCTAACCTGAAGAAACAACTCGGAGCAGAGCTGAGATAAAGTAAAAAGGTAAAAGAGTAAAATAAAAAAAGTTAATCCAATGGGAAGAGCATTTGAATATCGTAAGGCTACGAAGCTGAAGAGATGGGGCCACATGGCCAAGACATTTACAAAGATTGGTAAGCAGATCGCTATTGCTGTGAAGGCAGGCGGTCCGGAACCTGAGAACAACCCTGCCCTGCGTGCTATCATCGCTAACGCCAAGCGTGAGAACATGCCGAAGGACAATATCGAGCGTGCCATCAAGAACGCAATGGGCAAGGATCAGAGCGACTACAAGGAGGTGACATACGAAGGATATGGTCCTCATGGTATTGCCATCTTCGTTGAAACGCTGACAGACAATACCACCCGTACTGTTGGTGACGTTCGTTCTGTTTTCAACAAGTTTAATGGTAACCTGGGTACCCAGGGTTCACTGAGTTTCCTTTTCGACCATAAGGCAGTCTTTACCTTCAAAAAGAAGGATGACCTTGATATGGACGAGATGATCCTCGACCTGATTGACTACGGTGTGGACGATGAGTTTGATGAGGACGAAGAGGAGAACTCAATCACCATTTATGGCGATCCTTCGTCATTTGGTGCCATCCAAAAGCACTTGGAGGAGAATGGCTTCGAGGTGACTGGTGCAGAGTTTACTCGCATCCCCAACGACCTGAAGGATGTGACTGCCGAACAGCGCGAGACCATTGATAAGATGGTTGAGAGACTGGAGGACTTCGATGATGTCCAGACTGTCTATACAAATATGAAACCCGAGTAAAAAACAACCCTCGCCAATTGGCGGGGGCTGATTCTTTAATAGTCTTTATCTGTCAGCAACACATCCAGCAGTACTTTCTCCGGATTCTTCTCCGAGCGATAGGTGTAGGCAAAACGGTAGTGATTATCCTTATAGAGTTTCAGAGTTGTGGTGTTGCGCAACTCCTCCTTCAGGATGTTCGCTGCGCCTAGCTTCTCCACGATACTGTCATTATCGGCAAAGCCCGTCAGCCTGTAATAGTAATGCAGCGTGTGGGTATCCCGTTCAAAGGTCAGGCTGTCGAGAATGGAGTTGTTATCCATCTTTGCTGGACAATTCTTTCTTGTATACTCTTTTGCTTCCCTTGCACAACGATCTTCAAGCGACTCCTGACAAGCCGTCAATAACAGCATAATTGTTGATAATACCCATAACTTTTTCATAACGAATGCTATTTTTGGGTGCAAAGATACAAAAAAAAGCAAAAATATCCATAATCCGATGATTTTTTTGTACCTTTGCACTTTAAAGTACGCATAAATAGATGGATCATATCAGGAATTTCTGTATCATCGCGCATATAGACCATGGTAAGTCAACCTTGGCTGACCGTCTGTTGGAGTATACCAAGACCATTCAGGTGACGGAGGGACAGATGTTGGATGACATGGACTTGGAACGTGAGCGTGGCATCACGATCAAGAGTCATGCCATCCAGATGGAGTATGTGTATCAAGGTGAGAAGTATATCCTGAATTTGATTGACACCCCAGGACATGTGGATTTCTCTTATGAGGTGAGCCGTTCGATAGCAGCTTGTGAGGGAGCCTTGTTGGTGGTAGATGCCACCCAGGGTGTGCAGGCTCAGACCATCTCTAACCTCTATATGGCTATCGACCATAATCTCGAGATTATCCCTGTGATTAACAAGATCGATATGCCTTCTGCCATGCCAGATGAGGTGGAAGATGAGATCATCGATCTCATAGGTTGTGACCGTTCAGATATTATTCGGGCCTCAGGCAAGACGGGTGAAGGTGTTGAGGATATCCTGACCGCTGTGGTCGAACGAATCCCTCATCCAGAGGGTGACGAGACTGCTCCGCTTCAGGCTCTTATCTTCGACTCGGTATTCAATTCATTCCGTGGTATCATCGCCTATTTCAAGATCGTTAATGGTGTGATTCATACAGGTGATCATGTGAAGTTTTTCAATACAGGCATGGAGTATGATGCCGACGAGATTGGTGTTCTGAAGATGGATATGATTCCCCGTAAGGAGCTTCGAACGGGTGATGTGGGCTACATCATCAGTGGTATTAAGAACTCCAAGGAGGTAAAGGTTGGCGACACGATCACCCATGTCGCTAAACCTTGTAGCGCTGCTATCGAAGGCTTTCAGGAGGTCAAGCCGATGGTTTTTGCGGGTGTCTATCCCATCGATCCGACAGACTATGAGAATTTGCGGGCATCACTGGAGAAACTACAGTTGAACGATGCCTCGCTGACCTTTACACCTGAGAGTTCCGTTGCTTTGGGTTTTGGTTTCCGATGCGGATTCTTGGGGCTCCTCCACATGGAGATTGTACAGGAACGACTTGATCGTGAGTTCGATATGGATGTAATCACTACCGTCCCCAACGTATCATATATGTGCTATACCAAGCAAGGGGAAGTAAAGGAGGTACATAACCCCTCAGGTCTTCCAGACCTCACGATGATAGAACATATCGAGGAACCCTATATCAGAGCTTCGATCATTACTGCCGCTGATTATATCGGTCCTATCATGACGCTTTGTCTCGACAAGCGCGGTGAACTCATCGACCAGCAGTATGTCAGTGGAAACCGCATAGAACTGCATTTTATGCTGCCGTTGGGAGAGATTGTTATCGACTTCTACGATAAGTTGAAGTCTATCTCCAAGGGGTATGCATCGTTCGACTATCATGTCGACGGATTCCGTCCTTCTAAGTTGGCGAAGCTTGATATCCTGCTTAATGGAGAACCTGTTGATGCCCTTTCTACGCTGACGCATCAGGACAATGCTGTCACCTTCGGACGAAGGATGTGTGAGAAACTGAAGGAACTGATTCCTCGCCAACAATTCGATATCGCAATCCAAGCCGCTATCGGAGCAAAGATCATTGCCCGTGAGACGGTGAAGCAGGTACGTAAGGACGTGACGGCCAAGTGTTATGGTGGTGACGTCAGTCGTAAGCGTAAGCTGTTGGAGAAACAGAAGCGCGGTAAGAAACGCATGAAACAGATTGGTAATGTGGAAGTGCCTCAAAAGGCTTTCCTGGCTGTATTGAAACTTGATTAAAACAAATAAACTAAAGGTCCCATTATTATGCCGAATATTGCTATTACAACCAGAGATGTGGCTCGCGAGTTAGCCAGACGCTACAGCACAATGACGCACGACGAGTTGGATTTGCTCGAGAGCATCCTTGTGCCGATGAAATTTGCTAAGAATGAACTGATCCTAAAGGAAGGAGAGACCTGTACGAATATCTATTGGGTCGTCAAAGGTCTTGTCCGTCAGTTCTATTTTAAGAACGAGAAGGAACTGACAGAGTACATGGCGACAGAGAACAGCATCGTGATGTGTATCGAGAGCCTGTTCCAAGAGCAGCCCACACGTCTTCAGATCAAGGCGATAGAACCTACTGTCATGATAGCCATGCCGAAGGCAGATTTGGAAGCTGTAGCGATGAAGAGTGTGAACATCCAGATTCTCTATCGTAAGATCTTGGAGGAATCGCTCATCCTTAGTCAGCACCATGCCGATATGCTTCGCTTTGAGAGTGCACAGGATCGTTATCAGAAACTGGTTAAGGATCAGCCCCAACTGGTGCTTCGTGCTCCTCTGGTTTATATTGCCAGCTATCTTCAGATGACACCAGAGACGCTCTCCCGTGTTCGTACTGCTGCTCTCATGGAAAAATAGAATTAAAGGTTCCTTGTTGAAGGAACCTTTTTCAATGCCTTTCCAGAAAGAGTGCGTGGTCGATACAGTGAGGCAGTTCCTCCTGATAGTGAGTCACGTAGATTAGTGTCTTTTCTGGATTTCGACAATACTCGTCTACACGCTCTTTCACCATTTTGCGGTTTACATCGTCCAGACCATGTAAGGGCTCGTCAAGGATCAGGAGACTGGGCTCCTTGACAAAAGCACGTGCTACCAGAATAAGTCTCTGTTCTCCACTCGACATCTCATGGAACTTACGTTCTGCCAAATGACCGATACCAAAAACATCCAGCCATTTTCTGCATTGGATCAACTCTGTCTCGTTGGGTTTTACATACAGCCCGACAGAATCTTTCAGACCACTTGCCACAATTTGTATCGCAGGAATGTTCTGTTTATAGCTGCGGTGCATCTCTGGCGACACGTATCCGATATGTCTCTTAATGTCCCAGATGCTCTCGCCAGACCCTCTTTTATGACCGAACAGCGAGATGTCACAGGCATAGCTTTGGGGATTGTCAGCACAGACCAACGAGAGTAGGGTGGACTTCCCGCTGCCATTCTGACCAGATAATGACCAATGTTCGCCTTTGCTTACTGTCCAGTTAAGGTCCTTCAGTATCGTCCTTTTCCCATATCGGATGGTAACGTGATTGAAACGAATGATTTCTTCGGCTTGTGGAATATGGATTGCGGTATTTCCATTCTTGCGTCCCTCTGGTAGCAAGCGGCTTTTGGCCGAGCACCACCTTGCATCTTCTACATCCCACAAAATCTTTGGGCAAGCCCGAAGATCCTTCACTTCTACGATATGTGTGATAAAACTTGGTATCTCATCGGTCTTTGCCAATACGAGGATGATTTGCAATCCTTGTTCATGGGCTAGCATCGCCATGAGATCTTTCAACTGATCCCTGGTCTCTTGGTCCAGTCCGATAAACGGATTGTCCAAAATCAGTACCCTTGGATTCGTAAACAATGATGAGGCGAGTTTATATTTCCTCAGTTCTCCACTCGACAGAAGGATGATATATTTGTCTAAAAGCCCTTCCAAATGAAACAGCTCGTAAATGTGTTTTTGCAAGGCACGTCGTGCAGGGGTGTCCTCGCCAGCCAACTGGTACGCCTCTTCAAGTTTCTGGCCTACAGTAGGCGTTTCCTCGTCAATTTCCATCTGGTTCCAGCGTTGTTGCAGGAAGTAAGTCCGATCGTTGTCTCCACCATAGGTGTCTCGGAATGAGATATATTTCAGATTATTATAAGGCTCGTCGAAGCCATATTTTACCATGTCGGGGAAGGCAGGATGACGTCCCGTCAACAGATCCACGAACATGCTCTTTCCAGCCCCGTTTCTGCCTATGATGGCGATATGCTCCCCGTCCTCCAGACAGAAGTTCACAGGTTCAGCCATGCTCCATTCAGGCTTCCTTGCCCTGGCGTTGATGATCTCAATTGTCTTCATCCTTCGTCTTCCGTTTTGACACTTTCTCCTTGTTCTTATTCACGAAGTCTTTCCACCCTCGGTACTTCACGTCAGTCTCTGGCTTGCCTGCCTGCATGAAGTGACAATAGGCTGCAGCCAGGGCATCGGTGGCATCCATAAACTTCGACATATCCTCATTAGGAATCTTTAGCAGGCGCTGCAACATCCCTGCCACCTGCTCCTTCGAGGCATTACCATTACCCGTCAGTGCCATCTTAATCTTCATCGGCGCATATTCATGGATAGGCACCCCATGGTGAATGGCAGCAGCAATAGCCACACCCTGGGCACGGCCTAACTTCAGCATCGACTGCACGTTCTTCCCGAAGAATGGTGCCTCAATGGCCATCTCGTCTGGCAGAAAAGAGTCGATGACACCTGTCACCCGTTCAAAGATATGTCCGAGTTTCAGGTAGCCGTCGACAAACTTCCGCAGGTCGATGACACCCATGGTCATCATCTGCGCTTTGCCGTCCTTTACCTTCAGTAGTCCGTAACCCATCAGGTTCGTGCCAGGGTCTATGCCCAATATGATCTTCTCCATATTGGGTGCAAAATTACGAATTTAATTTGGATTATGCAAATAATCCTCCGATTTGATAGACCAGCGTACTAGTAATCCACGCTACGATGGTCGTGTAGACAGCAGCGAAGCCTGCCCATCGCCAGGAGCCAGTCTCGTTCTTAATGGCTGCGATGGTAGCAATGCAGGGGAAGTATAATAATATAAATATAAGGTACGCGAAGGCAATCAGAGGTGTGATACCCTCCTGAAGCATGATCTGCCTCAGGTGCGTGTACTTCTCGTTGTCATCACTGAACTCATCGTCGTCGCCGAAAGAGTCATCACCACTATAGAGCACACCGATGGTGGAGGCAACAATCTCCTTGGCTCCAATACCTGCAATCAGACTGACATCAAGCTTCCAATTGAAACCTTGGGGGGAGAAGATCGGCTCTACGGTCTTACCCATGCGTCCGATATAACTCTGTTCCTGCTGTTCCTCCCGGCTAAGATCCTCATTGTGAGGGAAGTATCCAAGTGCCCACACAATGACGGAGGCCACGAGGATGATGCCACCCATCTTTTTCAGATATTCTTTGCCCTTCTCCCAGGTGTGACGCCAGATGGCCTTGGGTGTTGGCCAACGGTAGGGTGGTAGTTCCATCACGAAGGGGGTGTCCTCACCTTTGATGACCAGCGAGGAGAAGATCTTACTGACGATGACCGACACTAGGATGCCGATGGCATAGAGCGACAGTAGCACCCATGAGCGATACTGCAGCGAGAAGAACGTTCCTGCAATCATGATATAAATGGGCAATCGGGCTGAACAACTCATAAAGGGCAGGATCATCATTGTGATAATCCTGGAACGACGGCTCTCAATAGTACGGGTAGCCATCACAGCAGGTACATTACATCCGAAACCCATGATCAACGGGATGAACGACTTGCCATGAAGCCCCATCCGATGCATGAGCTTGTCCATGATGAAAGCGGCTCGAGCCATATAGCCAGAGTCCTCCATGAGCGAGATGAAGAAATAGAGGATGAGAATCTGTGGCAGGAACACGATGACACTGCCGACACCACCAATCACGCCGTCCACCAACATGTCCTTCAATGGTCCGTCCGGCATAGTCGCGCTGACCTTGTCACCCAACCAACCGACAAACCCTTCAATCCAGTCCATCGGATACTGACCAAGTGAGAAAGTTGTTTCAAACATCACGTAAAGCAATAGGAAGAAGATGGGGAATCCGAAGTACTTGTGTGAGAGCACCCAGTCGATCCGGTGGGTTGCCTTATAGGTGTCTTCTTTCGTGCCAGTCTTGAATTCCGCCTCTTTCAGTGCACCGTTGATGAATCCGTACTTTGCGTCCATGATCGTGGTCTCAGAGTCATTACCGGTCTCCTCCATGACACGTGTTGAAGCCTTGTCGCGAGCGTGTGTCAGATTATGGAAATCTTTCATACGGTCTTCGCCGGCCATATGCTTACCTAAGTAGTCCAGCACCTGACTGTCGTGCTCTAGTAGTTTGATAGCCAGATATCTGGTAGAGTAGTGTTGGGTGATATGCTCATCGGCCTTCAGGTATTTCTGGATGTGGGCGATACCGCCCTCAATCTCATGACCGTAGTTGATGTGCAGGTGGCGGGAGGCCTTGCTAGTACCCTCATATACTTGAATGACGGCTTTGAACAGCTCCTTCACACCGGTCCCGTTCTTAAATGAGGTGGGAATCATCGGAATACCGAACAAACGACTCAGCGTATCGAGGTTCACCTGATCACCACGACGTTCAAATTCGTCGTACATGTTCAGAGCACAGACCATCCGGATGTTCATGTCGACGAGCTGTGTGGTCAGATAGAGGTTACGCTCCAGATTCGAGGCATCGATTACGTTGATGACAATGTCTGGCATCTTCTCTGTCAGATGCTCCCTCACATAGAGCTCTTCAGGCGAGTAGCAGCTCAGTGAGTAGGTGCCTGGCAGGTCTGTCAGGTTGAACTCATAGCCGAACATGGAGGCATGGGCTTCCGTAGCATCAACGGTCACCCCCGAGTAATTACCCACATGTCCATGGGCTCCTGAGGCGTAGTTGAACAACGACGTCTTACCACAGTTTGGGTTGCCTACGAGAGCCACGTTGATCACACGACGCTCTTTCATAGCCTCATGTCGGATATAATCGTCCTCATGGGTATGGGAATCTTCTGAGACCGTAAAGTGTGTGGCTTCAATGGGCGTATCTGTGGAAACCACTTCTATATGGTCGGCCTCCTGATGTCTCAACGACACCTCATAGCCCATGATCTTGTATTTCACAGGGTCTTGTAAAGGTGCATTTAGCAACACCTCCACCTCCTGACCCTTGATGAATCCCATTTCGATAATCCTTTTGCGGAATCCACCATGGCCTAACACCTTGACGATAATACCTTTCTCGCCAGTCTTCAGTTCCGATAATTTCATGACTCTTCTGTTATAATCTGCTGCAAAGGTACAAAAAAAAGACTTGCAAACGGGTTGCATTCCGTTGCAAGTTTATTAAAATACCTAAAATAGATGATAGGGGAGGACTCAACTTTCGGTCTCGAAGTAGTTCTCAAGTTCCGTTTTGGCACTTCCTTCGGCGTTCGACAGGTCCTTGATGACCACACCTTTCTCTAACAAGGTGATGCGGTTGGAGATGTCGATGGTGTGCTGTAGGTTGTGCGATGAGATGAGGATGGTGGCTCCCGTCTCATGGTTATAGTCGGTGAGTACATGCTTGAGGATGTTCTGAGACGAGGGGTCGAGGAAGTTGAAAGGCTCGTCGAGGATCACCAATTGAGGCTTGTTGAAGAGTGCTGCGATGATACCCACCTTCTGTTTGTTACCAGCCGAGAGGTTGCGGATCAGCTTCTTCTGTCCGAACACCTCGCCTGATGCGAAACGCTCGAAAGGTTTAAGCCGTGCGTCCACTTCCTCTTGGCTGAGATGACTGATTTTCCCCAAGAAAGCAAAATATTCCTCCGGTGTCAGGAAGTCGATGAGGAAACTGTCATCGATATAGGCTCCGGTCTTGTCTTTCCACGTCTCAGACTCCGCCGGGTTAATGCCATCGAGAGCCACAGACCCTGTATCGGGTTTCAGCAGGTCGAGGAGCATCCTGAACAGGGTGGTCTTACCAGCACCATTGTTTCCTACGAGACCAAGTATATCCCCGTCGTTGATTGTCAGCTCAGGGATGTCACAAGCCACCGTCTCGCCAAATCGTTTCTTCAGATCTTTAATTGTAATCATCTATAAAAAACTGTAAACCGTTTATTATATATTAAACAATCCCCTTTCCGTGGCAGTTCTTGAACTTCTTGCCAGAGCCACAGGGACAAGGATCATTACGTCCGGGCAACTTATCCTTGATAATCGGAGTCCTGGGCTGCTGGGCACGGGTGTCTTGTTGTGCTGCAGCCTGTTGGTTACGGTCCACAAGTTGTTCTTCTCCGATCTGCTGCTTCGATTCTGTATACTGCTGACGCTGTGTACGCTGCTCGGGAGCTGCCTCCTGTACCTGCTGCTGTGTCTCAGGAATCTGTACGCGGGTCAGGATCGAACAGATGCGGTTGTACATCTCGTTGATCATCGCATCCCACACCTTAGCCGATTCAAGTTTGAAGATCAGCAACGGGTCTTTCTGCTCATAGGAGGCGTTCTGCACAGAGTGCTTCAACTCGTCCAACTGTCTCAGGTTCTCCTTCCACGAGTCGTCGATGATATGGAGCAGGATGCTCTTCTCAAACTCTTTCACCACCGACTTTGCCTCCGTGTCATAAGCTTCTTTCAGGTTACAGGGGATATTAAACATCCTCCTACCGTCTGTCAGGGGTACCATGATACGCTCATACATGTGTCCCTGGGCCTCATACACCTGTTTGATGATGGGCTGGGCTATTGTCTGCACACGCTCGGTACGACGGTTGAAGCTCTCAATGACAGCCTGAAAGGCATTCTCAGTAAGTTGCTCACGAGGTTGGTTGATATACTCTTCACTAGTGAAGGGCACCTCCATCGACAGTACGTGCAGGAACTCTTCCTTACATCCCTGATAGTCACCAGAGTTCTCGATGATGTTCACCACACGGTCCCAGATGATATTGGCGATGTCCATACCAATACGTTCTCCCATGAGGGCATGACGGCGCTTCTCGTAGATGACCGTACGCTGCTTATTCATCACGTCGTCATACTCAATCAGACGCTTACGGATACCGAAGTTGTTTTCCTCCACCTTCTTCTGGGCTCGCTCAATGCTCTTTGAAATCATCGGACTCTCGATCATTTCGCCGTCCTTGAAGCCCAGACGGTCCATCACAGAGGCAATACGTTCAGAAGCGAACAGACGCATCAGCTTGTCTTCAAGCGACACGAAGAACACGGAACTACCCGGGTCGCCCTGACGACCTGCACGACCTCTCAACTGTCTGTCCACACGACGGCTCTCATGACGTTCTGTACCGATGATGGCCAGACCGCCTGCAGCCTTCACCTCAGGCGAGAGCTTGATATCAGTACCACGACCAGCCATGTTTGTTGCGATGGTTACAGCACCCTTGCCATTGGTCGACTGACCTGCCAGTGCCACGATGTCTGCCTCTTTCTGGTGCAACTTGGCGTTCAGCACCTGGTGAGGGATACCCTCGCGCTTGCCAGTCTCGGGATTTACGTACATATCGAGCATACGGCTCAGCAACTCAGAGATCTCTACTGAGGTGGTACCGATCAGGGTTGGACGTCCTGCATTACGCATCTTTACGATTTCCTCGATAACGGCACGATACTTCTCACGGGCAGTTTTATAGACACGGTCATCCTGGTCGTTACGAATCACAGGCCTGTTCGTGGGAATCTCCACCACGTCGAGCTTGTAGATGTCCCAGAACTCACCTGCCTCTGTTGAGGCTGTACCGGTCATACCTGCCAGTTTATGGTACATGCGGAAGTAGTTCTGCAAGGTGATGGTGGCGAAGGTCTGGGTCGCAGCCTCCACCTTCACATGCTCCTTAGCCTCCACAGCCTGATGCAGACCATCACTCCAACGACGGCCTTCCATGATACGACCTGTCTGTTCGTCGACGATCTTAACTTCACCGTCAATGACCACATATTCGTCATCCCTGTTAAACATACAGTAGGCCTTCAGCAGCTGCTGGAGGGTGTGTACGCGCTCAGACTGAACGGCATAGTGGCCCAGCAGCTCGTCTTTCTTGTCCAGACGTTCCTGGTCGCTGAGGTCGGTCTCGGCCTCAAGGGCTGAGAGCTGGGATGTGATGTCGGGCAACACGAAGAGTTCGTCGTTATTTACCTGCTTGGCCAGCCAACCTGTACCCTTGTCGGTCAGGTCGCAGGAGTTAAGCTTTTCGTCCACCACGAAGTAGAGTGGTTCGATACACTCCGGCATACGGCGGTTGTTGTTCTCCATATACACCTCTTCGGTCTTCAGCATGCCGGCCTTTATACCTTCCTCTGAGAGGTATTTGATCAGCGGCTTGTTCTTTGGGAGAGCCTTGTGTGAGCGATAGAGTGAGAGAAAACCCTGATCGAGTTTCTCCTGACCGTCTTTCTTGTTACCGGCCTCTATGAGTCGGTTACCTTCGGTGATGAGGGTCTTTGCATCAGCCAGATACTGTGTGGCCAACTGTCGCTGCACACCCACCAGACGTTCCACCAGGGGCTGGTACTCCTCAAACATCTGGTCGTCGCCCTTAGGCACAGGACCACTGATGATCAGAGGCGTACGGGCATCATCGATCAACACAGAGTCGACCTCGTCGACGATGGCGTAATTATGGCTTCGCTGCACAAGGTCGGCAGGTGAGATGGCCATGTTGTCGCGCAGGTAGTCGAAACCGAACTCGTTGTTTGTACCGAAGGTGATATCGGCCTGATAGGCCTGACGACGCTCCTCGGAGTTGGGCTGGTGCTTGTCGATGCAGTCCACACTCAGCCCATGGAACATATAGAGCGGTCCCATCCACTCGGAGTCTCGCTTGGCCAGATAGTCGTTTACCGTCACTACATGCACACCATTGCCAGTCAGGGCATTCAGGAACACAGGGAGCGTAGCCACGAGGGTCTTACCTTCACCAGTGGCCATCTCGGCAATCTTTCCCTGATGCAATACGACACCACCAAACAACTGCACGTCGTAGTGGACCATCTCCCATTTCAGGTCGTTGCCACCAGCCGTCCAGTGGTTGTGATAGATGGCCTTGTCACCGTCGATGGTGATAAAGTCCTTCCGTGGATCGGCAGCCAGTTCTCTATCGAAGTCTGTGGCTGTGACGATCGTCTCCTCGTTCTCGGCAAATCTTTTCGCAGTCTCTTTTACGATGGCGAATACCTCTGGCATCACCTCGTCGAGGGCTTTCTCGTAGATGTCGAGGATCTCTTTCTCGATCTTGTCTATCTGTGCGAAGATGTCTGCACGTTCGTCGATGGGGGTATCCTCAATCTTGGCTTTCAGTTCGGCGATATGAGCTCTCTGCGCTGTGGCAGTGGCCTGTACCTGTTCGCGGATCTCCTTCGAACGCTGACGCAAGGCGTCATTGTCCAGTTGCTCAATTTGGGGTGAGACGGCCTTTACCTTCTCTACCAATGGCTGGATGAGCTTCATGTCGCGGGTGGACTTGTCACCAAACAGCGACTTCAAAAACTTGTTGAAATTCATATCTTATTTTACCTTTTTACCTTATTTACTTTTTACCTTAAATATAAAGCGGGTGCAAAGTTACGAATATTTTTCGTAACAGCCAAAGTTCTTGCTTTAATTCTGTGAAAATCTGTGCAATCTGTGGCTTAGAACAATGGCTCTGAGCTACAGGCATTGGGAGCCCTGATGCGGATAGCCCTCGACAGGGTGGGGGCGATACAGTCTGTCGTTACAGGCCTCCTGACCTGTTCTGGGGCGATGTTGTTGCCATACAGGATTATGGGGAAGGGAATGGTCGATGCCTGGCATACTCGGTCCTCACCGGTATCCTCGTTCTGCAGATGCCATCCGGGGTTCACCTCAATCAGGATGTCCCCATGATGCTGAGGATGGAACCCGTTCCTTATCTTTGCCAACTGGCTGTTGTTCTCACTTAACAGTTGCAGGGCCGTATACACATTCCTGACGCCCTCCATCTGCAACAGGAACTCGCGGGCTTTCTGACCGAAGTCTGTCAGGGCGATACGCCTCTGTTCCAGTAGTTTATGGTTGATGTATAGCTGGTTGTCGTTACAGGTCTCGATATAGCGTCCTTGTCCCCAGATCGCCCCGAAGTACATATTCAACAGTCCTGCTGCACGGTTGATATAGAAGGTTCCCGTGGGAATACGATAGATCGATAAGTCGGTCTGTTCGGGGTCGCAATAGCCAGTGCTGGTTACCATAAACAGCACCTCCTCCTTGCCTATTTTCTCCTCCAGCTGGCTAATTAGCGTTCCGATACTCTGGTCCAGTCTGAGGTATGTGTCTTTGGTTGCCTGCTGACAGTCTGTCACAGTCTGGTGATTTGGCGCCCAGGCATGATAGGTCAGACAAAGCAGGTCGGTGATACTGTCAGCTCCCAAACCTTTTTGGCTGACAGTAGCCAGTGCCAGGTCTGTTACATGGGTATTCGTAAGTGTGGATATATCACGTTTTTTGCGACGTCTTAACCTGTTGGATTCCAGTAATATGGCCGGTCGTTCGCTCGAGTAATACTTTAAGGTCGTCCATTGCCCTATTTGCTCATCCAGCCAGAACGCTCCGTCAGCAGCATGTCCTGCAGAGAAGACGGCAGCGTCTTCGAAGGGTGCGATGGCATAGACCATGGCCTTTCCCCCACTGGCCACCTTCATCTCGTCACCTAAGGTCGACACGGCGAGATGATGAGGACCGTTGATGCCATTTTGTCGGTTGTCCTCCGTACAATACTGGGGTCTGAGGGTCTCGCGGTTGATCCATCGCTGACCTACGATGCTGTGGTAGTAGGGTACTGTGCCTGTTATGACGGTCGAGATAGCCGAGGCTCTGTCTGGCTGTATCAGGGGGTAAGAGGCGTTCTCGTACACCCTGCCTTGTTCCAGTATCTTTCTGAAGCCGTCAGGACCATAGAGTGGGGCATAAGCTTCCAGGAAGTCGCTACGCAGCTGGTCGATGGTGATGTTCACCACCAGCCTTGGCACCTGTCTGGTCCCATTCTGTGCGGTGCCTTCAGCATGCCATCCTAGCACCGCCATTAACGTGATATATAGATACCTATTCACTTTCTTTTAACTTTCCACATTCCACCTTCCACATCTAATCAGCAAAGATAGTGCCACAATCATCATACCCTCAGCATAAACCTGGAAAATCCGGCCGATAGCAAACAGAACGATCATCACGAACAGTACACTTCTCCAACGCTTCCCACGTCCTTTTAGCACGCTTGGGATAAACAACAGAGGCAATGGGTTCAACAACAACAGCTGCAGGTTCAAGCTCGTGGTGGGGTGTTGTGAGAAGATCATCACAAACAGCACGCAGCCAGCCAGTCCCTGCACCAGCATCAGCAGTGCGTCCCAATACTTAAACCTTTTCTTCTGTTTCCACTCTATCAGTGCTATTCCGACAGAAACCACCAGGAGTATCCAAGCACATTGTATGGGCGTCAAGGGGAAATCCTCCTCAATCACCTGTACTCCTGCCGGCAGGGCAATCCTTCTTTCTTTTACCAGTGGTCGGTATTCCCCTCCAGCATAGATGGTGGCCCGGTCGAAGTCGTACATCAGGTTCGCTGGTAGAAACTCCTGCTGTCTTTGGTCCGTTTTTAAGTCAGCCTTGAGACCTAGCAGCATGTCATTGCCAAAAGCAGCCCAGGGGTGGTTCCTCACACAACTGTGCACCATCTCCCGATACGTAGGCTGATAGTCTTCCCTCGGGGCATACGTCACTTTTCCGGTGATGCATCGCTCAATCAAGTCTCTTGGCCGCATCGAGCAGTTGTCGTAGAAGTAGTTATAGCGATACACTTTGTTCTCTGGCTTCAGATTCTCTATCAGGGCTCGCTTCAGGGTCATCTTCTCTTCAGACGTCAGGTTCAGCACCTGTTCGGTGATACTGCTGCCATACCTTTCATATTCCTGTCTGAAGAAGTGATAGGGGTATGCGCCCAGTTCATAGTCTGTCAGTCCGAAGACAAACCGTCCTACAAAGTATGGCTTCTTGAAATCAAACACGCCCCAGTTGAACGCGATGTCCTCGCCTTTGCTCAGGTCGTGCCACCTCAGAGCCGTATGTCCGTACAGACTGTAAATTTCCTCATGTGGAGAGCATGTCAGTAGGCTCACCTCCACCGAATCGCACAAAAGGGACTGTCCTTTTTGTGAGGTGGCGTTGTTGGCCGACAGTTTTATTGGAGCAAGCATCAAGATAAGCCCGATGAAACTCCTAAAAAAGATATTTTTTTGTTTCACGATGCAAAATTAATTGATATTTTTCAGTAAAAAGCGTTTTTCTGCTTTTTTTTTAATAATTTTGCACCCTGAAAATGAAATTCTTAGGAAATAGAAGTAAAAATATGAATAAACTCATTGGTTGTCTGGTGCTGTCAGTCCTGACGACAATGCCTGCCTTTGCGCAGAGCGGCACGAACTCTCCCTATAGTCAGTATGGTCTGGGTGACTTGGCCGACGAGGGTGTCGGGTTCAACAAAGGCATGGGTGGTGTGGGCTATGGATTCCATAAGGGAAACGAAGTCAATCCCCTGAACCCAGCCTCTTATGCATCTATCGACTCCGTCACGATGATCTTCGACGGTGGTCTCTCTGGGCAGATCACGAACTTCAAGGAGGGTGGCCGTAAACTCAATGCGAAGAGTGGTGGCTTCGACTATATCACAGCAGCCCTGCGCCTCTTTCCCCATGTGGGTATTACGGCGGGTGTGATGCCTTATTCGAATATTGGTTACAACTACTCTACCTCCACCCGTCTCGACGATATGTCTACGACGCTGACAGGTTCTTACAAGGGCGATGGCGGCATCAACCAACTCTTCGTTGGTGCCGGCTTCCAGCTGTTAAAGTCACTCTCTGTAGGTTTTAATGCCGCCTATATCTGGGGCGACGTGGAGCGTACCATCAAGACCGGTGGCTCTTCCACTGTCAACACGCTCTTCAAGGAGTATAATGCCTCCATCAGCAACTTTAAGTTTGATTTCGGTCTCCAGTTTACCCAGCCAGTCAGTGCGAAGGATGAACTTACCCTGGGTGCGGTATTCAGTCCGGGTCACAAACTCAAATCTGATCCCGTTTGTCGCATCATCACTTCGAATGCGAGCATCATCAAGGCCGACACGACCACGTATACCATCGTCAATGGCCTCGAACTTCCCACCTCCTTTGGTGTGGGTGTGGCCTACAACCACGATCAGCGACTGCGGGTTGGTGCTGACTTCAAGTACCAGAAGTGGGGTGGCATCGACTTTCCGGCCTTCGATAGCAACAATAATTATACCCTGTGCAGTGGTTTGCTGAAAGACAGTTATAAGGTGAGTGTTGGTGCGGAGTTGATTCCCAACCCCCGTAGCACACGAAGCGTCTTCCATCATATCCGTTATCGGGTGGGAGCAGGCCTGACTACACCTTATTATTATATTAATGGTCAGGACGGTCCGAAATCTATCCAGCTGAGTTTCGGCGTGGGTGTACCTATTATGAACGCATACAACAACCGTTCCATTCTCAATATAAGTGCTCAGTGGCAGCATCGTTCGGCAGATAATCTCATCACAGAGAATACCTTCCGTCTGAACATCGGCCTCACATTCAACGAGCGCTGGTTCTCTAAGATGAAGATTGAATAAGAGATGAAGTGTGGAAAGTGGAATGTGGAATGTGGAATGAGAATACCACAAGGGCAGAGATCTAAGAGATGGATAGTCCCTGCAGCAAAACTTATCTCCTTCCTCTTTCCTCTTTCCTCCTTCCTCGTAATATCCTGCGACCAGGCTCAGGAGCATACGGCCCCAGCCATCTACGACCGCGACTCTGTCTCTATGATGACCACCTACGGCGTGAACACGCTTATCAGCGACTCCGGTGTCATCAAATACCGCATTGTCACAGAGAGATGGGAAGTGAACACCGTTCGTCAGCCTTCCCGCTGGACTTTCGAGAAGGGCGTTTTTTTTGAGCAATTCGACGAGAAGTTCCACGTCCAGGCATATATCCAGTCCGACACCGCGTGGTATTTCGATCAGCAGAAGCTTTGGCATTTGCGAGGTCGTGTGCGTATCCGCAATGTTAACGGTCTCGTCTACACCAGTGAGGAACTCTTCTGGGACGGTGTGCGTCATGAACTCTACTCCAACGTGTTCTCCCGTGTGGTGACTCCCGAGCGCCAGATGGAAGGCACCTATTTCCTCTCCGACGAGCATATGGCCCACTACACGGTCAGTAACTCCAAAGGCTCTTTCGAACGGTCTGACATGACGGGCGAAGACGACCAGACAGGCGAGACAGCCTCACCAGCTGACACTGCCCGGGCATCCGAGCCAGTCCTCCGTCCCAAACTTGAGAAATCCCGTCGTCGCACAGGTCCGTGAAATCTTGTCCTGACTATCTCTCTGTCGTTTTATAAATTCGTGTAATTCGTAGTCTAGTATATGTCTATTATAATCGTTGGTCTACTGGTGGCGATGCTCTTCTCCGCCTTCTTCTCCGGCATGGAGATCGCCTTTGTCTCGAGCAACCGTCTCTTGGCAGAGATGGATCGTGAGAAGAACGGTCTTGCCCAGAAAGCCATCAGCGTCTTCTACCAGCATCCGAATAACTTCGTCTCGACCATGCTTGTAGGCAACAACATCGCATTGGTCATCTATGGTATCCTCTTTGCCCGCATCTTTGATGCTACGCTGTTCCAGCCATTCAGCGATGGCATACGAGTCACCCTCGATACCCTTCTCTCCACGGTTATTGTCCTCTTCACGGGTGAGTTCCTCCCGAAGACCATCTTCAAGAACACTCCCAATACGATGCTCACCGTCTTTGCCATCCCGGCCTGGCTTTGTTATGTCATCCTCTATCCCATCTCCCGCTTGGCAACCCTTCTCTCCAAGGGGCTTCTTCGGCTGGTTGGTATTCGTATGACCCATGAGAACGAAGAACGTGAGTTTACGAAAGTCGACCTCGACTACCTTGTGCAGACCAGTATCGACAATGCCGACGATGAAGATCAGATTGGCGAGGAAGTCAAGATCTTCCAGAATGCCCTCGACTTCTCCGAGACGAAAGTGCGCGACTGTATGGTGCCTCGTACGGAGATCGATGCTGTCGAAGACACGGCCACCATCGAGGAACTCAAGCAGACCTTCATCGAGAGTGGTCACAGCAAGATCATTGTCTACCACGAAGATATCGACCACATCATCGGTTATATCCACTCCTCCGACATGTTCCATACAGAGCAGAAACCGGTGGTTCGAGAAATTAGTTTCGTCCCCGAGACGATGCTGGCCTCACGTCTGATGAAGCAGCTCATGCAGCAGAAGCGCTCTCTCGCCATCGTCGTCGATGAGTTCGGAGGCACTAGTGGTCTTGTCTCTCTCGAAGACATCATGGAGGAAATTACAGGTGAGATTGAAGACGAACACGACAGCACCAACCACGTAGCCAAACAACTCTCCGACCACGAATATATCCTCTCAGCCCGTCTTGAGATCAGTCAGATCAACGAACGCTTCGACCTCGAACTACCTGAGAGTGATGAATATATGACACTGGGTGGACTCATCCTCCATGTCTATCAGTCCTTCCCCAAACTCAACGAGGTGGTCAAGTTCGACAACTATGAGTTCAAGATCGTCAAAAACACTGCGACAAAGATAGAACTCGTACGGCTTACAGTGCTCAAATAGTAATAATTGCGTGAAATTACGCTAAAAATTTTGCCGTTTCAAAGAAAAGTCGTAATTTTGCACGCTGATTCGGAAAATTATAAAAATAAAATAATATTTTAAAATGGCAGCATTAGGAAAAATTCGAAAAAGAGGCGTTGCGCTGGTAATCATTATCGGCCTTGGCCTTTTCGCCTTCATCGCTGAAGAAGCTTTCCGTTCTTGCGAAGCAACCAAGAACCAGCAGCGTCAGCAGATTGGCGAAGTGTTAGGTAACAAAATCAACGTACAGGAGTTCCAGTCTTTGGTCGACGAGTACCAGGAGGTTCTTAAGATGACCCAGGGTGTCGATAACCTCTCTGAGGACCAGATCAACAGCTTGAAAGACGAAGTTTGGAACTCATACGTCAACGAGCAGATTGTCGCCAACGAGGCAGGCAAGATCGGTCTCACCGTCACCGACGAGGAGATGCAGAACATCATGAAGGAGGGAACCAACCCCATGCTTCTGCGTTCACCCTTTGTCAACCAGCAGACTGGTCGTTTTGATGTGACCATGCTCACAAAGTTCCTGGCCGACTATAAGAAAAATGGTTCCAATCCCCAGATGGCAGAGTCTTACCAGAAAATCTACCAGTTCTGGCAGTTCATCGAGAAGCAGCTGCGCACACAGACCCTGGCCCAGAAGTTCCAGACACTCGTTGCAGGCAGCTTGCTCTCCAACCCTGTTTCGGCTAAGATGGCCTTCGAGGGACAGTCTCAGGAGAGCGACGTAGAGTTGGCTTCTGTTGCCTATAGCACCGTCAACGACAACGACGTGCAGGTTTCTGAGTCAGACCTTAAGGCTAAGTACGACGCTCAGAAGGAGATGTTCAAGCAGACCGTTGAGACCCGCGACATCAAGTATGTTGCTTTCCAGGTATTGGCCTCAGCAGCCGACCGTCAGGCTCTTATGGCTACCATGAAGGATGCCTCTGAGAAGCTGCAGAGTGGTGCCAGCCCCGCTGAAGTAGTGCGCAAGGCCCAGTCACAGTTCCCCTACACAGGTATCGCAGCCACACGTAAGGCATATCCCTCTGATATCGCCGCTAAACTCGACTCTATGGCTGTAGGTCAGACCACAGCTCCTTTTGAGACCAAGTCTGACAATACCTATAACGTCGTAAAGCTTCTCTCCAAGGTGCAGATGCCTGACTCTATCGAGTATCGTCAGATTCAGGTGGGTGGTGCCACCCTCGACGAGGTGCGCAAGACCGCCGATAGCATTTATACCGCTCTTAAGGCAGGTGCCGACTTTGAGCAGTTGGCTGGCAAATACGGTCAGACTGGTCAGAAACAGTGGCTCACCTCTGCCATGTACGAGAACTCCAACACGATGGATGAGGAGTCAAAGAACTACCTCAGCAGCATTAACACCCTGGCCGTCAACGACGTTAAGAACCTTGAGTTCTCACAGGGCAATATCGTGCTTCAGGTCACAGCCCGCAAGGCAATGGTTGACAAGTACGACGTGGCTGTTGTCAAGCACACCATCGACTTCTCCAAGTCCACTTATTCAGAGGCTTACAACAAGTTCAGCCAGTATGTCAGCGAGAACAAGACCATCGAGGAGCTTGAGAAGAATGCCGAGAAGTTTGGCTACAGTGTGAAGGAGCGTAAGGATATGTTCAACTCTGAGCATAATGTCGTAGGTCTTCGTGCCACCCGTGAGGCTTTGAAGTGGATCTTCGACGCTAAGGTCGGTGAGGTAAGCCCCCTCTATGAGTGTGGCAGCAACGACAACCTCCTCGTGGTGGCTCTGACGAAGGTCAATCCCGTTGGCTATCGTTCGCTCAGCGACGTTCAGGAGATGCTGAAGCCAGAGGTCATTCGCGACAAGAAGTTCGAGCAGATCAAGGCTAAGTTCGCTGGTGTGGCCGATATCGCCGCTGCCAAAGCCAAGGGTGCCCGCATCGATTCTGTCCGTCAGATCACCTTCTCTGCCCCTGTCTTCGTTCAGGCAACCGGTTCCAGTGAGCCCGCTCTCGCAGGTGCTGTGGCAGCCCTCAAGCAGGGTGACTTCAGCAAGGCCCTCGTCAAGGGTAATGGTGGTGCTTACCTCTTCCGTGTCATCAAGAAGGCTCAGCGCGAAGGTGCTGCCTTCGATGCCAAGGCCGTCGAAAAGCAGCTCAGCCAGCGTGCCCAGCAGGCCGCCGGTCGTTTCATGCAAGAGCTCTACCAGAAGGCCAACGTCGTCGACAATCGCTATCTGTTCTTCTGATCGCATACACCTTATTAATAATATAAATAATTCCCGAAACGTTTGGCCGTTTCGGGAATTATGTTTATCTTTGCAGCCAAATCGAATAGATTTGAGGACTGCTTATGAGACTCATACGACTAGCCATAACCCTGATAATGCTGTTTTCCGTTCTTGCCATCCATGCTGATGAGGCTTCGGAAATCAGGGCATCGCTGTCTAAGTTAAAAGGGAGAAGTCTGCTTGCTGCGTATGACCGTCTTTGTGTCCTGAGTCGTGATTCGGATGATTTTCATTACCAATTGGCTTGCTTAAATGATTTGATAGCTGAGGCAGAACGTCAGCAGGATTGGGTAAAGTCCAGCGAGGCCAGAGTGAAGAAGATGATTGCCTTTTATAATGCCGAGTTGGATGACTCCCTCTACGAACAGATTCGTCCTACGCTTGAATTCCTAAGGGAGATGCAATCATGGAAAGATTTTGATATTGCATGGACTTTATTGGTGAACGTATACAATTTCTCAGGCAATACCAATGATGGTCTTGAAGAGGTGAAGCGCATGTTCGACGATGCAAAATCTCGACAGGATAAGTTCGGTATGGGAATGGCCTATTACGCCTTGGGTAATGTCTATTCGAATATGTATAATCCTGACGAAGCCGCCAATTCATATGCGATGAGTATCGATCTGCTGATGGAGTTGAATCCCCTCCCCATGCAACTGTCTGATGTTTTCTCTTTCTATGCCGATGAGCTGGTCGCAAGGAAAAAGTTTGATAAATTAGAGCAATTGACCATACAGTGGAGGAAGTTCCTGACCAATTACTATGATGATAATCCCGCAATTACAAACGGCGAGGAAGATAATCGCTGGGGATATTACTATATGGCCTGTGCCCAGGCGGCTCTTGGAAAAGGTGATCTGAAGAGCGCAGAAGCCATGCTTGCTGAAGCCAAGGAGCGTGAGAGTGCTTACGATGTCTTCATCAATAGATTGTGGCTCCACCTTCAGGCGGAACTTCTGGTGCGTCAGGGCCGTTTTCAGGAGGCCCTGAAACTGAACGATCAGAGTATGCAGCAGATGATGGACTCCGATGATAAGTCTGTGACGATTCGGACTCGCCAGCAACGGGCAGAGATCATGGAGGCGTTAGGCCATTATCAGGAGGCAGCCCAACTGTATCGGGAGATGTATACCATCAACGACTCGATAAACACCAGAGACATTAAACGGCAACTGACAGAGATGAATGCCCGTTTTGATAACGAGCACCTGAAACTGGAGCAACAGGAGGAACGCAACCGCAATACCCTCATCATCGTGAGCATAATCATCGTTGCCCTGATCATCTTCATCCTGTTCAGATACATAGCGGCCAAGCGTCTGAAGACTGCTCACAACAAACTGGAAGAAGCTCACCAGCAGCTTCTGACAGCCTATGACCAGCTGGAGGAAACGACGACGGCCAAGGAACGCATCGAGAGTGAACTCCGCATCGCCCGGGATATCCAGATGGGTATGGTACCACGGGTGTTCCCGCCTTTCCCGGAACGTACTGACATTGACCTCTTTGGCTCCATTACACCGGCGAAGACTGTGGGTGGAGACCTTTATGAATTCTTCATCCTCGACGAGAAGTTGTATTTCTGTCTGGGTGACGTCAGTGGTAAGGGAATACCCGCATCGCTGTTCATGGCTGTTGCTGTGAATATGTTCCGGGTGGCATCGAAACAACAGCTGCCACCGGCAGAGATTGCCACCAGACTGAATGGAGTACTGGCAGATCACAATGAGAACTCGATGTTTGTCACGATGTTCATCGGTGTGGCCGATCTTAAAACAGGAAGACTGGAGTTCTGTAATGCCGGTCATAATCCGCCAGTCATCAAGGATGCAGACGGTCACGCCCGCTTCTTGGATATGAAACCCAACGCTCCGTTAGGCTTTTGGCCGGAACTGGTGTATCAGGGAGAGTGTATCGAGGATATCAGCATGATGCCATTCCTGGTGTATAGCGATGGCCTCAATGAGGCTGAGGATGCCGACAAACAGCAGTTTGGTGATGCGCATCTGCTCGAACTGATGGAGCAGCACGTCTATGAGAGCGCGGAGCAGACCATCCGGATGTTGAACATGGAGGTGGATAAGCATGTGAAAGGAGCGGAGCAGAGCGACGACCTGACAATGCTTTGTCTGCGGATAAAAGGTAATCAACAATAGTCAATCATATTTTAAACCTAATTATTATGATCAGTAATCACTTTTCAAGGACTTGCAGGGTTATGCTGTTGGCTCTGCCACTGTTGATGGCCTCGTTGAATGGCTATAGTTTAGTCATGAGTCCTACGATAACTTTTGGTGGTGTATCGGAAGGAGCCCAAACATTTCTGGACGGACAAGGTGCTATCGCGTTCAACTACACGACCACAGGGAATGTCATGAACCTCAGCTACGTATCAGGGGCAAACAATACCCCTGGGGGACTACAGTTTATTATAAACTCTGAAAGTTCGTTGACGATGACAACCCGTTATTCCAAATCTTCCACTTATGAGTCTGGTTTCTCTGGAATATTGAAGCGCATAGAGGTGGCCTGTCCTGAGATATACGGTCTGGTTGTTGAAGCGTATGACGGAACAACGTTGTTGGGGCAGTTGGTATACTCTCAGAAGATAGGTTACTATATCTCGGGCTTATCATATTTGTTGCAGTCCAAACAAATCTCACTGAAGTTCTCGGCTCCAAACGCTCCCAACGGTGCGTCTGTATACGGATTGGCAAGTGTTACTATCAATGTAGATGAATCTGTGTACCCCTTGAACGAGGATAAGCCAGTGACCTTTGGAGCGTCAGAACTGCAGACTGCAGATCTTACCAACTACGGTTATAAGGGTGTTCTCTTTACGTTGAATACTGCCACAGATGGTGAGGGAGTCGATAATACGGGTGGTGAAGGTGTCATCTGTTTTATGACCCCCATGACTGACGCAAAAGTTAATCAGATAAATAGTGCTGTCAAGATGAAAAGTTATAAGCCAGGTGAGCCTGGCTATGCCATTGACTTCTCTGGCGGTATCACGCTGATGGTAGCCAAGGGTTCTGGAAAGATTGTGATGGATGTAGAAACAGCCGACGGTTATGCCTTTCATGTGAAGGTTGGCGATGCGGAGCCTGTGGAGGTGTCTTGTTCCTCTCTTCAGGAGAAAGAGGTACCATACACGGTTGAGGGGAATACCTATATTTATATATATCTGGTTGACAAGTCGCTTCCCGCAACTTCCAGAGCAGGTACGAGGATTGGGCGTCGTGGTACTGCTTACGGCAAGATTACTTCTATCAGGTGTGCCAGTGCCCCAGCCCCTGTCATGGTCAAAGGAGATGCCGACGGCAACGGAAGTGTTGGTCCTGAAGATGTACAAGCCATTGCCGATTATATCTTGGGTAAGGTTCTCTCTATCTCAAATCAGGCCGACGTCGATGGCGTTAACGGAGTAACTTTGGTCGATTTGGTGAAGGTCATTCAGATTGTGAAGGCACAAACCCCTTGATAATAAAGGGAAAATGAAAAAAAACGTCCTGTTGATGAAAAAAAATCAAGAAAAGTTTGGTCGTTTCGATATTTTTATTTAAATTTGCAGCCATGAAGTGAATATTAACTATATATGAATTAAACTTTAAAAATCAATGAATATGAAAAAGTTATTTACTATGTTGGTTGTTTCTTTCTGTGGCACAATGGCTTATGCCCAGACTGATGCGATTAGTGTGAATGATGTGACCATTGCTAAGGGGGGTAGCACTCAGATGGAGGTTACGGTTAACAATGCTGCAAGCAACACTGCTTTCCAGTTCGATCTGAAGTTGCCTGCTGGTGTTAGTGTTAAATCTGCAACGATGAACAGCGGTGCTGTCACGAGTAATGCGGAAGATACCCAGTCTCGTAAATTGCTGCATAAGTTATATACGGAAAGTGACAATGTCTACCGTTTCTTGTCTTATGATAATGCTAATGCAGCATTAACAGATGGTAAGGTTAATATCACTTTGGAAGCTGCCGAAGAGGCTGAGACTGCTGAAGTTGAAATTGCAGGAAGTGATATCTTGGTTGTTAATCCTGAAGGAACCTCAACAACACAAGCTAATGGAGATGTCGCCAGCATCACGGTTGCAGAGGCTGTCTCAATTACAATTCCTGATGGCGGTAAATTGGCCATGGTTAGTGATAAGAACCTTGATTTCAGCACTGCTGAGGGCTTAACTGCTTACATCTGCACAGGTTTTGATGTAAAAGAAACATCGTTTTGGCTGATGCCGATAACCGATGTTCCTGCCAATACGCCGATAATTGTAAAGGGTAAAGCTGGAGATCATAAAGTTGCTATAGGCAAAGCAAATGTTATTTGTTACCCAGACAACTTCCTGAAGGGGGATGCTACAAAAACGGCTGATGTATTGTGGGAGGACGGCTATCTAAATTACGGTATTTCGCAGTCATCAGGTAAAATCGGTTCAATGAAACAAGAAAAATATCCGACATTGGATGCCGGCAAAGCATATTTCCATGTTCCCGCAAGTGTAACATCGAAAGTTTCCGACAAAGCCTTGTCTTTCACAATGGGTAAGGGTAAAAAGTTGGCTTGTGTGAGCGATTACGACCTTGACTTCTCTACAGTAGAAGGTCTGCAGGCTTTCGCGGTGACGGCTTTTGATAATGGGCGTAATATTTGGTTGATGCCTGTGACAAATGTTTCATCAGGTACACCGTTGGTACTTCGTGGCGAATCAGATAAGACATACGAGGTTCCTTCTGTAGCTACTCAGATGGCTTATTCGAATATGTTGGAAGGAAACAATACCGGTGCTGATATGAGCTTGAAACCTATCGAGGGTGATTATACCATCTATGCATTAAGTCTTGGTAAAGGAACCTTCGGAACTTTAGGCAAGGAGTCGACATTTGTAACAGGTAAAGCTTGGTTGCCTATTTTGACGACTTTCCATAATGCACTGCCTGCTACCAGTCGTGGTGATATTTCGGGAGTATCTGAAAAAATCGTTGACTATATAATCCTCAGAGCTAATGACACATTTGATGATGATGCCACAGGTATCAGTCGTGTTGCATTGGAAGTCGAAAACGACGTTTGGTATAACCTGAATGGTCAGCGTATTGACACTCCGACAAGGAAGGGCTTGTACATCAAGAATGGCAAGAAGGTGATTGTAAAGTGATTCAATTGATAAAAAATATCACTAAATGTGAAAATAAATCCCGAAATGTTTGGTCATTTCGGGATTTATGCTTAAATTTGCAGCGCAATACAGAATTTTGCAAACATAAATGAATTTAATTATTTTTTAAACGTTTAAAATATTAGAGAAATGAAAAAGAAGTATTTTGCTCCAGAAATGGAAGAATTGAAGGTTGATGAGCCTGTTGTCTTAGAAGATGCTGTTATTTCAACAGAAAAGGATAAGGCTTGTACAGGTGAAGATGTTGAAGATATTTAATCTTTTCACTCAACTCTTACAAATAATCCCAGATTAAATAATCTGGGATTTTCTTTTTTATAGCAAGCTTTTCTTTCCAAGGTAGTCGGCAAATTTCCGAACATCCCGAATGGCAATGTTTATAGGTATATCGTAGATAGTGGACATTTCCTTTGCCACTGTTTCCATGTCATTGTCCTGACAGAATAGCCTGAGCATATCAGCTCCGCTCTCGTTAAGTGTGAAAACATCTTTTAACTCTGAAGTGTTTTTGTCTTTAACCGCCACGACATAATAGTCAGCCAATGGTGCTATTTCAATTTTGTATTTCATACGCTTTTTTCTTCTTTGGTGTAGTTCTCGTAAGCTATGAGCATCCTGCGTTTCAGCTTGTCTAAGTTGTCCATACAAACTTCTGGAAAGCAATGGTGGGTGGATTGACACCGTTTGAGAATGATGCAGTTGGGATAGTCGAAGCAAGTGGCACAAGCCTCGATCTCATCAATCGTCTCGCGGAAACTTTGGAGCATTTTTTCATCCCATTCTTCCTGATCGATATGACTGACAAACAGGTTGTGTGTGTAATGGTCGCATTTCCCAATGTTACCAGATGGCGTGATGGTGATGCAGCTGTCGTGATCGGCCATACAGTTGTTCGTACGTATTGTTCTTCTGAGTTTGACTGTTTTGATAAACCCACCATCAGATAGAATATTTCGGATCTCTAGCATCTTGCCAAAAACAATCTTACGTTTCCTCTCATCGTGAATGGCTGTCCGACCTTTCTCTTCTTCAAAGAGTTGATGCAAATAGACATGAATGCCTTCTGGATCAGGGAACTCACGACGAAGTTCTGCTGCCAGTTTCAGAAGGTCGTCGGCATTGTGCATGTCGATGTTCAGTCGGATAATGACTTGGACGTCTGCTTTCTGAAGGCGGTGGATATTGTCTATGACACGGTGATAGGCATTCACCTCTTTATATATATAGGCTTTGCAGCGATTATACACTTCTTCTGTTCCATCGAGCGTTATTTGTACGCGTTTCAGCCGCCAAAGACTACATGCCTCGGCAATGACGTCGTCATCGAACAGATAACCATTGCTGATCATTTTCGACTTGAAGTCGACACCTGCTTCAGTGAGTAGTTGGGATATGTATGTGATGATACCTTTGTTATAAAGCGGGTCTCCACCATACCACATGACGGTAACCTTTTCCCCCTTACTATGCTGAATGATGTAATCAACTGTTCGACGAGCGGTCTCTTCACTCATGGGAATTCGGGGATGGCCCATTTCAAAGCAATAGAAACAACGGGCATTACAGTCGGTGGTAGTCATGATGGTGTAATCGGTGATGGCATCAGATGTTTTCTCAAGCATCTTGGCCACGTCTCTTATCTGACGGCTTAAAAGACGATCGTCGTGATTCTGAGGCACTAGGAACCACTGCTCAACCAGATGGGGTAGACTGGTAGGGCTGGTTTTGTATACCTCCGCTTCGTCGGGAGTGAGCAGTAGCAGTGCCTTGGTCATGGTGTGGTAGAGCAGAAGTCCTTCATTAACGGTCAGTTCCACCACATAATGCATTGGGCGGTAGGTCTGGCCAGAATCCATTTTCTGTTTCTTCAGAAGCTGGTCGAAGGGCTTAGCTGTCTGATAGATCGTTTGCATGAGTCTCTTGTTTTGGCTGCAAAGTTAAGTATTTATTTTAGAACATCCAAATAGTTCACTTTGTTTTTGCATTTGAAATCCTTTCCTTTGTCGGACAGTAATCCCAGATTGAATAGTATTGAGGATATTTCCATACGCATAGTCCGTATTTTCTAAAGATGTGATCTCTTTTTAGCATTTTCCACCCTTGACGGCCTGTCAGGAATCGAATACTGTAATGGTCTGTCAGATAGTAGAACCGTATAGGGTGGGAGAGTTGTTCTTCCAACTTGTACACCAATCGCTCAAAAAACTCTTCAGAAAAGGGGCGGAAGATGTATATGATGGTATATCCGTCATATTGCTGTTCTAAGGCATTACCTTCTATCAGTTCAATCTGTCTGTCTTTATATTTTTCTATCCACTTTTTGGTAATGCCGGCTACGTAAGGATCAAATTCAATGCCAGTCAGATGTCCGGGGAACTTCTTCTCAAGCAGATAGGCTAAGACACGTCCCATCCCACAACCGATATCAACGAAACGGTCGTCGGATGTAAACCCCGCGTCTTTAAAAATAATATCAAGTGCCCAATAACGAGATGGGAAATAATTAGTGGATCCTTCTACCTGTACTTTCCTTCTGTTAGATAAGTTGTATCCGCATAACCGTCTGTCGTGTATGCTGTCTATAAACTGCACCATGCGAAATGTAATGCCAACATAGATCCGTCTGGCCAAATTCCTTAACTTAGTGGCTGCTTTCCTAAGAGTTTCTATTCCCTTGAATGTCATGCTGAGTCTCTTCAATTTGCCTGCAAAATTACACATTTATTTTCGATAAACCAAGCAAAGTGAAAAATATTAGGCAACAATGGTTGTCGTTAGTGCTTTACTTCATAAAGGTTGCATTGGGTTTGTAATCCGCATCATGAAGTCCTTACACCATATTAATAATAAATAAATCCCGAAACGCTTGGCTGTTTCGGGATTTATTCGTATCTTTGACTACGTCGAAGATACTTTCGTTCGACAATAAAAACAAAAAAGTTGCTTATTTGTTTTGTATTGTCCTCACTTATTCGTATCTTTGCGGCAAAGATATGTAATGTATGATGACGGCAAGAAAATATCCAATCGGCATTCAGACGTTCTCGCGAATTATTTGCGAGGGCTGTGTATATATAGATAAGACAGACTTGGTGTGGCAGCTGGCTCACTATGGAACCTTTATTTTCCTGAGCCGTCCGCGACGTTTCGGCAAGTCGCTGCTTACATCCACCTTGGAATCTTACTTCCGTGGTGAGCGCGAACTCTTTGAGGGCTTGAAGATCATGCAGTTGGAAAATGATTGGGAGCAATATCCTGTTCTGCGCTTCGACCTGAGCGGTGCCAAGCATATGAACCCTCAAGGTGCTCGGGACGAGTTAAGCCGACAGTTGAGTAAGATGGAAGCTGTTTACGGTACTAATCCTTATGAAACGACCCCAGGAATGAGACTTGCCGGACTGATTGATCGTGCTTATGCCCAGACAGGCAAACAGGTGGCAGTCCTCATTGATGAATACGATGCCCCCATGCTTGATGTCCTTCACGAAGACAATTTGCTGGCGGAAATGCGTGAGGTGATGCAGGAGTTTTATCAGCGGCTGAAGATGCAGGAACCCTATATTAAGTTCTGCTTCGTTACTGGTATCACTAAGTTTTCCCAGCTGAGTATCTTCTCCACGCTCAACAATATGTTGAACGTGACCCTACTTCCTAAGTTTGCATCCATTTGCGGTATCACAGAGAAAGAGCTGTCAACGGTATTGCTTGAAGATATCAGGGAGCTGGCTGTGGTATACCAGAATAGTGAGGAGAAGATGCATGCCATGCTGAAAGAGAAATACGACGGTTATCATTTCTCTGAAAAGTCAGAGGGTATTTATAATCCTTATAGCCTGCTGACCGCCTTTAGCAATCAGAAGTTAGGGAACTACTGGTTTGACACGGGTACACCTACCTATCTGATACGCCAATTGCGGCATTTCAACACCAATATCACAGACATGGACAGGCTTGAAGTTCCGGAATCGGCCTTCGACCGAACCACTGAGTCGATGACGAACGCTCTGCCTTTGCTCTACCAGAGCGGCTATCTGACCATTAAGGACTACGACGAGGAATCGTGGATGTATATGCTTTCAATACCTAACCAAGAAGTCAGGGTAGGCTATACAGAAGGGTTGTTGCCTGCGTTTGTCGGAATCGAGTCAGAAGATGTCCAGGCTGGTTTTGCTGCCAAGTTCTGGCGAGCATTGAAGAAAGGCGACGTTGAACAGGCTATGCAGGAGATGAAGTCATATATGGCAGGCATTCCGTATATAGAAGGCTTTAAGAAGAAACTGGCGGAAGCTGCCACTTCAGAAGGTTTCTACGAATATACAATGTATCTGATCTTCTCAATGCTAAATGTCTATGCCCGTACACAGGTGAAGTGTGCCAAAGGCAGAGCGGACATGGTGGTTTGGATGCCAGATACGGTCTACGTTTTTGAACTCAAAGCCAATGGTACGGCCCGTGAAGCCCTTGAGCAGATTGACGCGAAGGGCTACGCCATCCCCTACGAAACAGACAACCGTCGTGTGGTGAAGGTAGGTGTGAAGTTTGACCAGGAAACCCGTGTGCCCGAAGACTGGATTATAACTGGGTAATCTGTTATACCTACACCTTGCGCTTCACCCAGTAGAGGGCGCCAGCGGTGGTGTGCTTGCTCTGGAACTTGTATTCAGGACGGTTCAGATAGTTGCCGATCTTGCGGAACGTGCCCTCATCTTCCTTGTAGCCCTTGAAGTGTGACTTCAGCAGCGCAGAGAGGTCCTTGAGCGAGATCCACTCGCCCTCCTCGTCCTGACGGGGCTTCTGGACGACGGCCATCAGCATCTCGCCCAGGCCGTTCAGACGCTGGTACTGCAGGTTGTGCTCCATCAGCGCACGTTCCTCGTCCTTCGTCAACCAATAGCGCTCACCGTCCCTGATCTCCTGCACCAGCTGGGCGAAGAGCTGGTCGTGCTGCACGGGCGACAGAAAGTCGATGTCGCCGTCGACGGCCACGCAGACGAAACGACGTGATCCAGAGGGATCCGTCAACGGTGTCTGCTCGTTGGTGGTGCCGATGAACGAGGCGTAACGACGGTTCGAGGTGTAGGCCTTGCCGTAAGGCGGACGGTACTTCAGGTCGGCCGTCGAGACGAGGTACTTCAGTACGATCTGCTGGCGCTGGGTCACGCGGTCGAACTCGTCGAGGTTGATCAGCGCGAACGACGTCAGTCCGAGGTTCAGGTCCTGCTCGTTCTTGAAGTTGATGCGGTCGTTGTAGTAGTCCATCAGGTCGCGAGGCAGCAGGATACGGCAGAAGCTCGACTTGCCGCACCCCTGACGACCTATTAATAAAGGTACGAGGGCGTTGCCCGTCAACTGACCTTTACCCAGCCACATCGCCACCATCGAACGCATCCAGATATGGAACAGGTGCGTCCAGTCCTCCCACTCCGTAGGCACCCGCTGAGCCATCGCCGTCACACGGTCCTTGCCGTCCCAGCGGGGCAGATGCTCCAGGTAGTCGTTCACGGGGTCATAGCGCTCGATATCGTCGGAGTTCACGTAGCGCCGGATATCCTTGTCCCAGCAGCGGATGCCCTGCTCAAGGGCCCGCATCGTGATCGAGTTGCGCGCCTCTTCCGTCAGGTCCTGATAGGAGAAGCCCACGCCTGTTCTCATCCGATACTCAGCCACACCCCGCATCACGTTCTTCCGCAGTTCGTAGTTCGCATTGAGGAAGATGTTGATCTTCATCGTCAGCAGCGTCTCGGGCGGGATGGTCTTCGTGCGCTGAATGCCTTTCTTCTCCATATATTTCCTGACGTGGCTCTCACGATAGGCATTCTCAAACACCTTCTTCACCAGCTCATGCTCGTCCCAGAAGTCCGCCTTCATCACCGCCTGGCGCTGGGCGACGGCCATCGGGATGCCCGTCTCCATGCAGTACTGCGCCAGCCTCGACAGCGTGGCATGCCGCCGTTCCTCCCTGTCGGCGATGCCCTCCGTATCGTCGTAGGCCTTCGTCAGGTTGAACTCAAAGACTGTCTGCAAGCTGCGGTAGAGATCTCTGTCAGAAGGCTCAGAAGTCTGGCTGAAGGCCGTCTGATGGGAGATGGCGACAGTAGGTTTCTCGGCCTTGGCATAGATGGGCGTCGCCAGCGGGTTGTACACCATCTGCGGGTCGCTGCTCATATAGCAGATGCGCTGCGGCACGGGTTCCAGCTTCTCCACCGTCACGCCCAACTGACCGTTGTAGATCAGTCGTGCCCGTTCGTAGAGGTTCTCGTGGAAGAGAGGGATGGTTTCAGAGGTGAGAGGTATTCCCTTCCCCTCCTGAGTTAGGAGGGGTTGCCCGTAGGGCGGGGTGGTCTGAATCGCCTCTAAACCCTTGTTCAGACCCCCTCTGGCTCCCCCTAACTTAGGGGGAGAAGCCTGGCGCGACTCTAACAGCTCCCCTCGGCACACAATCTTCACCGACTGCCCGTCGGCCCCCACGAAGGCCATCAGCGTCTGGGGCATCTCGGCAGCGCCTCGACGAACGGCCGCAGCCTCGTCGAGACCCGTCAAGTTGTTCACCTCAAGCAGCACCAGGCCCGTATAACCTCTCGTTACCAGTTCGTGGTTGCGGTTCTCCTGTTCCAGCGCGAAGCAGATGCGCGGCAGATCCTTCGGCCAGTTGGCGTAACCCTCCAGCGCACCCTCATGACTGCGATGGAGATAGGTCATCGTCGGCAGTTCCCTGCGGAACGCCCGGACTTGTTCGTCGTATTCGCCCAAACTAATCAGTTCTGCCACTTCCTGCAGCGATAGCAGCCGCAGGGTTTCCTTGTTGCGATAGCTCTTGACGAGCGTGATTCTTGATGCCATAATTCCTTATCTTAAATTTTTGGCAAAGGTACGAAACATTTTTGAAATGTGCAAGTAAAATCCCAAAGAAATCTTTTATATAAAATGGTTCAAAACGTCATAATTTAGGTTAATATCCTATAATACAATAAGTTATAATATGACGTTTACTATTTTAAAACATCATATAACCATCATAAATAGGGCCTTAACTATGATTTTAGTCATTTGTCAATCTTGTTAAGGATAGGAGTTCAGGGTAGTTTACACAGCCTAAACTGACAGTTTACCTAGCCTAAACTGTCAGTTTACCCTAGCTAAACTGTCAGTTCAGACTATTTGTGTGATTGACAAACTGCCTATAAACCAATAGTTTAGACTATATTTCCCGTTGATTATGTATCTATTTTTGTAAAATTATGACGTTACTATGATGTTTTTATAGATAAAACATCATAAGTTAATCCTCTGATTTACAATCATATAAATGCATTTATGATGTTATCTTCTTATTTCTTCATCTTTTTCTTCAAATTTTCTTTCGCTATCACACATATCATCAAACAATACACTCCATTTGAAAATAATTCAAATTTAATTTGGTGTTTTGTTCGATTCTTGTTATCTTTGTAGCCTAGAAAGAGAATTAATAACTATTAAATAAAGGAATTATGAAGAAAACTCTATTAACTCTACTGGCCTTCATGGTGGCAGTTGCGGTGAATGCAGGCCAAGTGTCGAAACAACAGGCGCTGCTGAAGGCGCAACAGTTTATGCCTGGTAAGCAGTTTGGCGAGGCCAGAAGTTACGCTCGCGGTACCAATATTTCTGAGGAAGAGCCGTTTTATGTGTTCAACGCAGACAACAATGGCGGTTTCGTCATTGTATCCGCCGATGACCGCACCACAGAGATCTTAGGCTATTCCAGCGCTGGTCATTTCGATACGGATCAGATGCCCGACAATCTGAAGTGGTGGCTCGACGGCTACGTTCGTCAGATAGAGGCGTTGGGATCATCGGCAAAGCCTGTGCAAAAGGCCAAGGTACGAGGCGCAGATAGTTGGGAGGCCATCAGTCCGTTGATCCAGACGCAGTGGAACCAGTATTATCCATATAATAAGATGTGTCCTGATAGGAATGGTTATGTCTTGGGGGATGCCAACTTTGATACAGGCCATCTGATGACGGATGATCAAATCTATTATCATTGTGTCACAGGCTGTGTCGCTACTGCGATGGCTCAGATGATGTATTATTATAAGCTTCCTGTCAATTGTCCTGATATTCCTTCGTATATAACGGAAAGGAAAAGTTGGACCATGAAAGCGTTGGAAGCCACGACCTTTGCGTGGGATAAGATGAAGAAGACGTATACGGGAAGTGAGACCGACGAATCCGCAGATGCTGTCGCCAAACTGATGCGATATTGCGGTCAGGCAGTGAAGATGGATTATAACCTACAATCTTACGGTGGGTCGTCTGCCGGGTTATCGCCCTATGACATGGCTCATTATTTCGGCTTTGGCAAGAATGCCAGAGAGGTGATGAGATGTAGCTATCCTGAAAAGGACTGGGAGAGCATGATTTATAAGGAATTGTCTGCAGAGAGTCCTCGTCCTGTGTTCTATCGCGGATCCAGTTATAGCGGCGGTCATATGTTTATCGTCGATGGTTACGATGGCAAAGGCCTCTTCCACATGAACTGGGGCTGGGGCGGCATGAGCGACGGTTACTATGTGCTCTCCTTGGCCAATTCTGACGAACAGGGAGCTGGTGGCGGAACCAGCAAGGATGGCTATTCCGTGGATCAGAGTGCCATCATAGGCCTGATGCCAGACAATGGCGAGGCTGAAAAGCCCAGAATCTATGCAGAATTCTATGGAAATTTGGATCAAGCAGAGTTCAGCCGTGGATCGGACATTGAGGATTTTGAGAATATCTTGCTTCCGGGCGGAGTGTTTTTCCTGTATGGCGATCCCAAAGCCCATAGTGGCGTTTATACCTCTACTTTCGATGTTGGATGGGGCATGTATAGGAATGGCAGCCTGCTGAAGGTCTTGGGTAATTCAGAAGTTACAACAGGGAATTATTATATTGAGGGTAACGATGTTCCCTTCTCTTTTGGCAGTGGTCTGGCAGATGGACAGTATCAGTTCCGACAGGTTTACAGGCTTCAGGACTCAGACGAGTGGCAGTTGTGCGAGACTAGGCAAGGGCCAGTCTTTGTGGATGCAGTCATCTCAGGCAATAAACTGACTTTGGAGAAATCTTCTGAAAGTGCATATACATCAGGTGTTACAATCAATTCTGTCACATTCTCCCCATCGGAGTTAGAGGTGAGCAAGCCTGTAGAGGTGACTGTCAACCTGACGAACAACGGTGATTCCTTCCAGGAGCTGCTCTGTCTCTGGGTTGGCAGTAAAAGGGCATCTTTGATCTGCGGTTCTGTGGAATCTGGAAAGACGGGAGATGTTAAGCTGCACTTCACACCGACTAGTAGTGGTGAAACAACTTTGAGCATCTCGACGGATGTTCCTAACACGTTGTTGTTGTCTGATGCAAATGTCGTTTGGAGTGATACGAAAACCATTTCTGCTGCAAAGCCTCAGTCTCTGTCTGCCACGATGTTAATAGATAACTTCGATGACGAAAAAGGAATTCTGTCAGGCACTACGCTGAATATGACCTTAAACGTTAAAAACGAAGGCGTTAATTCTTATGAAAATGCCATTTTGCTTCAGTTGTACAAAGTAGTTCCTGGCGCAGAGTTACATCCTCTCTTTACGTCAAAATCTGTGATGGCCACCATTGAACCTGGTGAAACGAAACCTGTGGTCCTAACAATTTCTGGTTTGAATCTTGACGATCAATATTTCTTCGCTCTGACATATTCCTCAGCAGGGGGGGATCAGTATTTTGAAGTTCCTTGGAATCTTTACAAATTCTCCCTGACAGCCGAGGCCCCGACTCCTGTACCTGGCGATGTCACTGATGATGGCGATGTTGATGAGGATGACCTCAATGCCATCGTTGAACTCATCATGGCAGGTGAATATGACGAGAAAGCTGATCTGAATAACGATGAAAAGGTGGATGCCGCCGACCTCGTGCTGCTTATCAAGATAGTCAACGAACAACAGGAAGAATAATATGAAAAGATGTCTTGTCTTCGCCATTCTCTTATTGGTCTGTCACTATGTTGCGGCCCAATTGCCTGTTGTTACCATTAAGGATATGAACGGCAATCAGGTCAGGGTGGATACACTCTCAAATGGCGGTAAGCCTTTCGTCATCGACTTCTTTGCCACATGGTGCAAACCCTGTAATCGGGAATTGGATGCCATTAGTGAAGTCTATGAAGACTGGCAGCAGGAGACAGGCATGAAGTTGATTGCCGTATCCATAGATCAGGCACATAATATTAATAAGGTGAAACCTCTGGTAGATAACCATGGCTGGGATTACGAAATCTTGCTTGACCCGAATTCCGACTTGAGACGAGCCTTGGGTATCCAGTCCATCCCGTATGTGCTGGTCTGTGACGGCCAGGGCACCATTGTATATAGGCACCAGGGCTATACCGATGGTGCTGAGATAGAACTAATAGAGAAAGTGAGGGAATTGACAGGACAATGAGAAGAGGTCTGCTCTTGATAGTAGCTCTTTACGTTTGGTCAGGTGGCTATGCTCAGGATCAGAAGAGTGTGACACTGACTGGAAGCATCCAAAGCGATATTCTGCTGCCGCAGAATGATGAACGTACGGGTGCCAGGAAGATAGAAGATCTGCAGACTAATACCTACGTCGATCTGTCGTTACAAAGTCTCCATGTAGATGCTGGTGTCAGAATGGAATATCTGGAACATCCTTTACCGGGCTTTGAGACAGATTTTGAAGGGTGGGGTGTTCCCCATTTCTGGGTGAAAGGAAGATGGGGCTGTGCGGAACTGACAGCAGGAACCTTCTACGAGCAGTTTGGCTCAGGCTTTGTTCTCCGTACTTATGAGGAGAGGTCGTTGGGCATTGACAATTCTCTCTTGGGAGGACGGCTTGTATTGAAACCTGCCAAAGGACTTAACATCAAAGTCCTTAGTGGCAAGCAGCGTCACTATTGGACATGGAACAAATCCTTGGTTAGCGGTGCTGATATGGAGGCGAATCTGGATGAATGGCTGCCTGCTTTGAAGAAGGCTGATTACAAACTGCTGCTTGGTGGTTCGTGGGTTAACAAATACGAGAAAGAAGAGGATATCTATGCCGATCCTACTCATAAATATCATCTTCCTGAGTTTGTGAATGCCTGGGATGTGCGAGTTTCGTTGAATGGCGGTTCATGGAATCTATTAGCAGAATATGCCCATAAGACGCAAGACCCTTCGTTCGACAATGGTTATAGTTATGAGCATGGTTCTGCCGCGATGTTCTCAGGCTCTTATTCGGAAAAGGGGCTGAGTCTGTTGTTGCAGGCCAAGCGCAGTGAGAATATGTCATTCCGCAGCAGGCGTACGCAGTCTGGTATTTCTTCTTTCATCAATCATCTGCCTGCTTTCACTCAAGACCATACCTATGCATTGGCAGCTCTCTATCCCTATGCAACACAGCTGGCAGGTGGTGAATGGGCCTGGCAGGCGGAGGCTGGTTACAACTTTAAACGTAAGACTGCATTGGGCGGAAAGTACGGCATGAATGTCAAACTGTTCTTCTCTCACGTTCGTTGGGAAGGTACGACCTATTATCAGGACTTGAACGTGCAATTGACGAAGAAGCTGTTTAATACGTTCAAATTGAATCTGATGTATATGAATCAGCGTTATAATAAGTCTGTCATAGAGGGAACGGGCGGAATGGTATGTTCAAATATTTTCATAGCAGACGGTCTCTACCAAATCGGGCCCAAAACGAGATTGCGCGGAGAACTACAATATCTGACGACTCCAGACGATGAGGGTGACTGGTCTTTCGGATTGCTGGAACTCTCATTGGCACCACGCTGGATGTTTACTGTCAGTGACTTGTGGAACAACGGATCCACAAAGATTCACTATTATCAGGGACTCATTACCTTCAATACCGGTTCTCATCGTTTGCAGGCAGGATATGGTCGCACTCGGGCCGGCTATAACTGTTCTGGTGGTGTATGCAGGTATATCCCTGCTACAAAGGGGTTTACGCTGTCATATAACTATAATTTCTGACGACCTATGAATATAAAGAATTGTCTCTTTTTGCTACTGGCACTTACGGCTTTAGCTTGCAGTCATATCGATGACGGCGAGCGGCTTATCTATGTCAAGCCTGAACCAGCAAAAAGAGTCGTGTTGTTAGAAGATTTTACTGGTCAGCGGTGTGTGAATTGTCCTAAGGGCACAGAAGTCATAGAACAATTGCAGCAGACGTATGGCGACTCAGTTTTTATTGCGGTCGGTATCCATGGCGGACCTTTGGCGTTTGCTGGCAATGAGAACTATGTGGGACTGGCGACAGACATCGGCAACGAGTATTACAACCATTGGCATTTGGAGTATCAGCCGGTAGGACTGATTAATCGTCATGGAGCCGTTGACTATACAGACTGGACCAGAATAGTCAAAGAAGAACTGGCCAAGGCAGCACCGTTAAGAATGAAGATGCTGGCGAAGTTGGATGCCGGACAGATCAAGGTGGAACTGGAGACATTTGGTACCGAAGGCCTGGTAACCGGAAAACTACAAGTGTGGATTCTGGAAGACCAGATTATGGCCATGCAACTCATGCCAGATGGGACGGCTAATCCCAACTATGTGCACCATCATGTGTTGAGGGCTGTTGTCAATGGTCTATGGGGGGAAGATTTTACCATAAATGAAGGCGAAAAGAAAACGCAGGTTATGTCGAAAGACGTTGAGGAAGGCTGGAATTCCAGTAATCTGAATGTTGTTGCCTTTGTATATAATGAACAAGGTGTGCAGCAGGCTGTGAAGGCTAAGGTAATTCAATAATAAAAAAGTATTGCGTATGAAGAAAAAACTACTTATGATGACAGTTTTGCTCTCCTTTTGGGGAGTGTCTGTCAATGCTCAGTCTTTTGAGTTTCAGTATCAAGGACAGAGTCTGGAAGATGCTGCTACTGTAACTATCGCAGCAGAGACGAATGCCTTTGGGGAGAGTTCTTGTGAGACAAATCCCAGTACTAATCCCACTAACGGTTTGGTGTTGAGACTGCAAGAAGGCTCTCAAGGTATAGTTAAGGCAGTATTGGAAATCGAACAGAACACGTTGACGGGTTCTAACCTTCAGTGGTGTATGGGTGGAGAGTGTTCTATGTTTGGTGAGAGCACCTCTATGACCAAAAAGTTCAATGCTGAAGAGATCATTCAGGTGCAGTTCGATGCCTCAAACATTCAAGTTGAAGGCTCTCTGACGGCAAAACTGACAGTAACGTATGAATTTGCAGACATCTCTGTTTTCATTAAATTCGTCAATGGAGAATCAACAGGTCTAAGTAGCGTAGAGTCTGTAAAAGACCTTGGTAATGTCTATGATATGAGTGGCCGCCTCATTCGGAAAAAGGCTGATGCGACTCAGATGAAGACACTGCCATCAGGCATTTACATTGTCGGGAATAAGAAAGTATTGAATCAATAAAACGTCAATTCATTAATCTTTTAATATAGTATAATTATGAAAAAGCTAGTTTTACTTCTGTTAGCCACGATGATGGCTACACTTAGTCAGGCAACGATTACGCCTACAGAGAATCAAATTTGGTGGGGCTATTTCAATGAAAGTGAGGTGAGTAGCCTTCCCTTTGACGGGAAACTTGGATACAGTACTGCATGTACTATCAGTACAGCCATGGGTATAACAAAGAATCAAACCATCACGGGTGGAGCCCAAATCAATAATAGTGTCAAAATTGAGGCGATAAGATTCTGGCTAGGAGATGACATTTCTAAAATCAATAGTGATGTAACAGTCTGGATTTCTTCCAGCCTTCCGTCGAATGTGTCGTCTGCCGATTATAAACAGACGATTTCAAAATCATCACTGAAAAAGAGACTCAACGAGATCCAACTTATAACTCCATATACAGCTGGAGGGACTATCTATCTTGGCTATTCTTTCACGATTAGCGACAGGACATATCCGGTAATGTCAGGTGGTGACGGTGTGAGTAATGGTTTTTATTATAAAGTAAGTGATGATAGTTGGGAGAATTTAAATAGTTACGGAAATCTTGCCCTGCAGGTATTACTTGATGGTATTCAGCTCCAAAGCAATAGTGCACAACCTGCTGATTTCGGAAAGTATTGTGTTGAAAAAGGAGCCACAAAGACCATTCCCGTCGAAATAACTAATACGGGTAAATCTCCCATTACCAGTATATCATATACTATCACCACGAATGGAAGTGTGTCAAGTGAAAAGTCCGTGAATACTTCTTCTATTCCCTATTCTGCAACAAAAACTGTTGACATTACTTTGCCGGCAGATGCAACAGAAGGAACAGTGGAAAAGACAATTACGATAACCAAGGTGAATGGTAAGGCCAATGAAGCAAGTAAAAAGACTGCCAAAGGAGTATTGGTGACTGTTGCGAATCTTAAAGTTTGGTCGCGTAATGTGTTGATCGAAGAATTTACAACAGAGTCTTGTGGATATTGTCCAGACGCTGCAGCTGGCTTGTCATCGTTTATGACCACGTATCCAGATTTGGCAAAGAAAACGGCAGTCGTTTGTCACCATGCAGGTTTTTATACAGACTGGCTTACCATTGATGCCTCGGAATCTTACACATGGTTATACAATAGTGGAGGAACTTATGCTCCAGCTTTTATGTACGACCGCTATGCCTGGGATGGAAAAACGGCTGTTGTAAGTCGTGGTAACTATAAGGGTTATGTGGAGCAGAGAGTAAGCGAGACCTCTAATGCCAACATTAACCTCACGGCTAGCTTTAATGCCGACAAGAGTGCAATCAATGTTGTGGCTGATTGTGAACGCGGATGGGATTTCAGTAGCACTCCCGCCAGAATAACAATCTTCCTGACAGAAGATAATATCACAGCTCATTCCCAGAGTGGTGCGAGTGGTACATTCATCCATCAGCATGTGCTTCGTGCTGTCAATGAGACATGGGGATCTGTCATCAGCTGGTCTGGAAATAAAGCCAGATACACTTACAAGTTTAATGTTGATTCATCGTGGAAAACCGATGATTTGAAGGTCGTGGCTATGATTTCTGCCTATGACCAGTATGACGCAACAAAATGTGTGGTTGAAAATTCGGCTAAGACAACTATTGATCCTGCTGCAGAGGTGGTGGATCTCCCAACTCTCGTTCAGCTCATCATGACGGGGCAGTATGTCAAGAAAGCTGATTTGAATAATGACAACAAAGTGGATGCCGCAGACATTGTGGAGTTGGTAAAAATTCTCAAATAATTTATACAGGTTCCAGGCAGTCGGCGGGGACATAGGTGATGGCGACGGCAGCTACACCATCAATCTGAATCAGGAAGTATTTGTTCTTCCTGATTCTTTTAATGATACCTTCGATACCCTTGAAGCGACCAGCGGTAATGCGAACTCGGCGGCCCATGTTGGTAGTGTCTCTGGCGTCAAGAAAAATAATAGAGTCGTCTTGTGACGAAGCAACCTTTATGAAGTTCTCCATCTGACGGTCTGGGATGTGAAGAATTTCCGACATTCCATTGGTAGATGTCTTCATCATGTATCTCATCGGCTCGAACGCTTTTTGGTACATCTTCAGACTTGTCAACTTCTCTTGGGAAGCGTGAACGAAGATGAGGTTGTGGATGGCAGGCACAAGTGTTTTCCGAGGTCCGTCTGAAGAGCTCTCCAGATCGTAATGCATCGGCACGAAATTCTCTATGCCCAGAAGATCCAGCTGCTCCTTGATGCGCAGTTCACGATGATAGGTGACCCGCATGGGATACCATTTGATGGCTTCGTTTCTTTTCATTTCAGCGGCAAAGGTACAAAAATAAGTGGAAATATTATCCATTATCCATTTATTTTTCGTACCTTTGTAGCGTTATTTATGCCATATCAATGTTTGGAATGCGTAATGTGGCTGGGAATCAGTGCATTATGAGAAGAAAGGACATTGAACTATGTATGTCAGCCACTCTGCAGAAACAGGGTGACCCTCTCTTTTTGTCTTAACTAGTAAACAATATTATTTCGTATGAGTAAAAAACATATTTTGTTATTTCTGGCGGTTACAGCCGTCTGTCTATTAACATCGTGTTCTTCCACGAAGAATGTCCCTTATATGATCAACTATGAGGCTTTAGCGAAGGATGCTCCTGTAAAAATGTACGATGCCCGGGTGATGCCGAAGGATATCCTAAGCATCATTGTCAATACGGTGAATCCGGCAGCTGCGCAGCAGTTCAATCTGACGATGTCGGGAGTCATGACGCAGTCGAATTCATCGGGTTCGTTTACTTCGTCACTATCTTCCCAGCCAACTCTCCAGACTTATCTGGTGGACAACGACGGCAACATCAACTTCCCCATTGTCGGCAAGATCCATGTGGTGGGCCTGACGAAATCGGAAACGGAACAGTTAATCACCGAGAAGATCCGGCCCTATCTGTCGGAGACGGAAAATCCGATCGTGACTGTCAGGATGTCCAGTTATGCCATTTCCGTTCTTGGAGAAGTGAACTCACCAGGTAACTTTATCGTATCCCGTGAGAAAGTCAATATCTTCGAAGCGCTGGCCTTGGCAGGGGATATGACTATCTATGGTGTCCGTAACAATGTAAAGCTGATCCGTGAGGATGCCTCAGGAAAGAAGGAGATCCATACGCTGGACCTGAACGACGCCAATGTCATCAACTCTCCCTATTACTATCTCCAGCAGAATGATATCCTCTATGTGGAACCCAATAAGATTAAAGCCCAGAACTCCGCAATCGGTAGCATGACCACCCTCTGGATTTCCGTTTCAAGTGTGCTGGTATCCATCGCCACCCTTCTGGTCAGTGTTTTGAGGTAACCGACTAAACAATTTAATATGGAAAAGCAAAATCGTATAGACTCGTCTAAGAATCGGATGAAGAAACAATACAGCATCTTTGATGCGAGTTATCTGTGGCAGATCTTTACCCATCATAAAAAGTGGTTTGCCTTGTCGGTATTCCTGTGCCTCTGTCTTGGGGCGGCTTACGTCTATTTCACCCGCCCGGCCTACAATGTTGTGGGTAAGATGATGATTATCGACCGTAGGCAGAATAACAGTAACAGTCTTTCTGGTGCCAGTGCAGCCTTGTTAAACAGTCTTCCTTTGAATCTGGGCAGCAGTCTGAACGTGGGCAGATCGATAGGAACCGAGAGCGAGAAGGAGATTTTGAAGACCAAGCTGTTGGCTAAGGATGTGGTGGAGGATCTGGGTTTGTATACAGAGATCCGTCATCAGAAGTTGCTCAAAAGCCGTCTGCTTTATAAGAACCAGCCTGTCAATGTGGCGGTCAGTCAGGAGTGTCTTCAGGCGATGAACGAGGGGCTGTATACATACGGCATCCGCTTGACCATCGACAAGAGTGATGCCGGCTACACCTTTGAGGGCGTGCTCAAGAAAAACAAGAAGAAGATAGAGATTGCCGAACAGACCTTTGCCAAGCTGCCGGCAGTGATACATACAGAGATTGGCGACCTGACCTTTACCGAGAACGTGCTGCCGATTGAAGAAGACCGAAAACCCTTTAAGAAGGATTACCGGCTGAAGGTCACGATCACACCGCCAATGACTGTTGCCAGGAAATTTGTAAACCGTCTGGCGATCGGCTCCGCATCGAAGAAGGCAACATCGATTATCCAGATTAATCTTCAAGACGAGAATGTTGCGAGAGGCATCGACTTCGTGAACGGCCTGGTGGCTCATTATAATGACCGTTCTAATAAAGAACGGCAGGAGGAAGCTGCCAAGAACGACGAGTTCATTAACAGCAGACTAACTAAGATTGATGGAGAACTGGGACTGACGGATGCCGACTTTGAAAAGATCAAGAAGCAGTACCAGATAACCGATCCCAGAGTGGATGCTGAGGAGGTGATGACGAAGAAAGGCGTCTATGAGACTCAATTGGTGAATTATGGCATCCAACTGCAATTGCTGGACTACCTGAATGAATATGTGATGGATCCCGCCAATCTTAACGAACTGATTCCGGTTAATTTCGGTGCATACGGCAACGATGCTTCAGTCGGTCAGCAAAACACGTTCAAGGCAAGTTCTTATAGCGGAGATGCCATCTCGCTGATCAAACAGCACAATGCCCTGGTGACAGATCGTAATGAACTCCTGACAGGTGTCAGTGAGATGTCGCCTCATCTGCAGCAGATAACCCGACAGATTAAAGACCTGCATCCCGCTATCATTGCAGCCATCCAGCGCGACCGGCAGTCTGTTGCCATCAGACGTCGTTCGGTGGAACAGGAATATAATCGCTATATAAGTAGGGTGGGTAATGCTCCGGAACAGGAACGAGTGTTGACTGACGTGAGCCGTCAAAGGAATATCAAACAGGGCGTGTTTGTATCTTTGTTGCAGAAACGTGAAGAGACTGCTATGGAACTGGCTAATACAACGGACAAAGGCCGTCTGATTGATGAGACAATGGCCCAAGGCAAGATAAAACCCAAGACTCTTGTTGCCTTGTTCTCGTCGCTCATTCTGGGAATGTTGCTGCCTTATGTGTTCTTCTTCATCCGTAGAAATACTAAGAAGGTGATTGAGTCGGAAATTGACTTGAAATTGACTTCTCGTTTGCCTTTGGTGGGAACGATTCCAACTTCAGGACAAGGAGATGTTGATGATGCCTTCCGACTTGTCCGTAACAATATTCTGCATCTGTTGGGTGAGGAAAAGAAAACCATATTGGTAGTATCTTCCAACAAGGGAGACGGTAAGACGTTCTGTGCCACCCATTTGGCTGAAGCCTTCAATAGGATGGGGGAGAAGACATTGTGCCGTAGTCTGCTCGATATCCTTCCTGAAAGTGTTTCCGGCTCTACACATCCTGGTGACCTGTTGGCTCATAAGGGGCTTCATCAGGCGTTGTCAAATCTGCGGGAAACATACGACATCATCATCCTGGATGGCCCAGAAATGGATCCTTACAATGAAACCCTCATTGGAGGTCTGGCTGATGTAACTTGTTTCGTCTGCCGTGCAGGAAAGACCACCAAGACTGCGATAGAAAGTCTCGGTGCACTGAAAGCCGAGAACAGCCAGACTACTCCTTGTGTGGTACTGAATCAAATGGGACAATGATCAGACCAATCAGCTTGTTGACAGAAAGAATATCAAATTCCTCCGGGCGCTCGAAAGAGGCCATGAAGAATATTGTACTTTCCTTTATTGCAAGGGGAGTATCTATGGTTTGTTCTCTACTGATTGTGCCGGTTACGATTCATTATGTTAATCCGACTCGTTATGGTATATGGCTCACGTTATCGTCTATCATAGGCTGGATTCTGCTTTTTGACTTTGGTTTAGGTAATGGACTGAGAAACAAGTTCGCAGAAGCGATGGCAGATGATGACAAAGACCTTGCAAGGCAATATGTAAGCACAACCTATTTTACTTTAGGTATTATTATGTTGGTGTTCTTTATTGTTTTTGCTATCATCAACCAGTTCGTAAACTGGGCAAATATCTTAAAATTGGATGTCTCTTATGCCCAAGAGTTGAAACAGGTTTTCGCTATTGTGACTTTTTTCTTTTGTACGAGCCTGGTAGTGAATCTTTTTTCTACCATTCTAACTGCAAATCAAAAACCGGGTTTATCCGCTGTATTGGGAGCTATAGGACAGATCGTGTCCTTGTTGGTCATCTATATTTTGACACTTACCACAGAAGGAAGTCTATTTAATTTGGCTTTTTATTATTCTGGAGTACCAATGCTTGTGGTTCTTCTTGCTTCAGTCTATGGCTTCGGTTTTACTCGTTATAAAGATTATGTCCCGAAATTGAAGTATTATAAAAAGAATCATATAAAAAGTCTTACAAGTTTGGGCTTTAAATTTTTTGTCATCTGTATTAGTATGATATTCATCTTTCAGATGATGAATATCGTTATCTCCAGGGAACTGGGCCCTGATGCCGTGACAGAGTATAACATCGCCTTTAAATATTTCAATATATTGACCACAATAATCATTATAATTGTAACTCCTTTCTGGTCTGCTTTTACTGATGCGTATCATAAGAAAGACTATATTTGGATGGCTGGCTCTATGAAGAAGTTGGAAAATGTCTGGCTGATGTCTTGTCTGGCTGCACTTGTCATGATTATATTTGCAAATCTGTTTTATCGTATCTGGGTTGGAAAAGAATTGGTTGTGCAAATGTCTACAACTGTCAGTATAGCGGTTTATGTGACTCTTTATAATCTTGGTCAGATTTATATGTATATGATCAATGGTGTAGGTACAGTGAAAATCCAACTGATTATCTATTTATTATTTGCTATGGTGGCCTGGCCTTTGATGGTACAATTGTGCAGGATTTTTGGGTTGCCAGGAATCGTTGTCGTGCCATCTGTTGTTGTTGCTTTGCAGGCAATCTTTGGAAAGATACAGATAGGAAAGATTCTTAATGAGCGCGCAACAGGTCTGTGGGGGGAATAATATGAGAGTATCTGTCATAACCGTTTGCTATCATGCCATTCATGGGATTGAGAAGACCATTCAATCCGTTTTGTCCCAGTCGTATGATGATATAGAATACATCATTATTGATGGGGGCAGCACGGACGGAACAGTTGATATTATACGGAAATATTCAGATCAGATAACCTATTTTGTATCAGAGCCAGATGGCGGTATCTATGATGCGATGAACAAGGGCATCAGGGCTGCAACAGGTGAATGGATCAATTTCCTGAATGCCGGTGACACTTTTGCCAGTGATGATGCCATCAAGAATTCGCTGTCTATTGATACGGATGGAATAGATGTCATATATGGCGACAGCATTGAACTCACCAAGGAACTGTCTCATATCGTTCCAGCTTCTGATGATGTGAAGCGAATGACTTATGAACCCATCTATCGGCATGGCTCTTCATTCGTTCGGGCATCTGTTCAGAAACAGCATGAATTTGATGTATGCAGAAAGGACCTCGGATATAGTCTGGATTGGGAAATGATCCATAGATTATATCTTGAAGGTTGTCGGTTTAAGAAGGTGGATACGGTCATTGAGTGTTACGAACTTGAGGGTGTATCCAATCATTTTGTCCGTAACCGTTGGTATAATTACAAGATTACATCATCATCGGGTTTCAGCGTCAAAAAACTGTGGTTATTTATCCATAGCAGTCTTATCTATATGTTCAAGCAATCAAGTCTATTCCACTGGCTGAAAGCTTTTTTCCTGGAATATTGTGTCAATGATATTCTTCCTCATATTCCGTTTTGGTGTGTCCGAAGGTGCTTCTTGTGTCTTTTGGGTGCCCACATTGGTAAGGGTAGTTTTGTCATGAAGAAAAATTACATCATGAATTGTAGCAGGCTGAAGATGGGAACCTATAGTCACATTAACCGTGGATGTACTATTGATGCCCGTGGCAACATCACGATAGGCAACAACGTATCTGTCTCCCATGGAGCCTATATCATGTCGGGCAGCCACGACCATCAGTCGAAGGACTTCATCGGCAAGTTCCTGCCCATCACCATCGATGATTATGCCTGGATAGGGGTGGGGGCTGTCATTCTGCAGGATGTCCATATCGGCAAGGGTGCTGTCGTCTGTGCCGGAGCCGTGGTGACGAAGGATGTGGGCGACTACGAGATCGTAGGCGGTGTCCCGGCAAAGAAGATTGGTGAAAGAACTCACGACCTGGACTACCATTGCCAGGGAAACATGCCGTTGACTTAGTGAAATGTATCTTGTTTTAGAATCATATGCATAACGTCATCCTGTATCTTTTTTGCCTTGAAGTTCTTTGTTCCTCTGGGGGCAACGTTTTGATGTAGTAAGCACTTAATTGCTTTTTAGGTCACCCCACATATCGTTCTTTGGTAAATAGCATTAAATGAATTAAAGGAGAATGGTAAAAAGAATTTCACGTTTCATGGTAGAGTTCCCATTATGCATGTTCATATTGGAAACCTTGAGTTTTGTTGTTGGATGGCACATCACTATATGGCCATTCCTTTTGGCGTTTTTGGGATTGTTAGGCTATGAGACATGGTGTATACAAGACAAAACAGCGAGGGTTAAGTATCCAGTAGTTGTTACGTCTATGGTTGCTTTATGTGTCTTCCTTATGACTTTCTTCTATGACACTTCTTTCGATGGCCAATGGTATCACTCTGCTGTCATACTTCTTCAACAACAAGGGTGGAATCCTTTCTACGATCCTATTATAACCGCAGAAACGGAACCATTTGGGGGCGACACCCATATTTGGATTTCACATTATGCCAAGGGAATGGAAACCATTGAGTCTGGAATCGTAGTATTGACAGGCAATTTAGAGAGTGGAAAGTCTCTAAATATAATGCTTGTTTTAGCTATGGGAGGCTATGTTTACTGCTTCCTAAATCACATATTGCCTTTGCGTAAGAAATGGTTACATATAGTAATAACATTACTTTTTGTTCTGAATCCAGTTGTCATAAACCAGATGTTTACGCACTATATAGATTTTGCCTGTTATGTATTCGTTGTGATAGGTTGTATATTATTATATGATATTATTATTCTGAAGAACCAACGATCAATGATGACACTCCTATTAACATGTTTCTTTGTGCCAACAATAAAGATGAATATTGTTTTCTGGGTAATTATTGATATGTTATTATTCATGTTCATCATATGTGTGCGTAATAGACAATTCTATAGGGGGTGGCAAAAGATGGCTGTTGCTGTACTATTGGGATTCTTAGTTGGCGGATTTAATCCATATGTAACAAATATTTATTTGAAGGGTAATGTACTATATCCCCTTGACGGTTCTGCTCGAGAAGTGGTTGAAAAGAATAGCATGCCCGACATGATGTGGGGCAAAAACAGATTTTATCAGGCAAACTACTCCTTGGTAGTGAATCCTTATAATCACGATGCACAGAGGCACGGGGAAACCAATGTTTTCTCGATTTCGAAAGAGGATGTGATGGATAGTGCCGTCTATGATGTTCGATTAGGTGGTTTTGGCATTTTCTTCTTTGAAGCAATCCTTTTTCTGCTTATTCTTTTCTTTTCTCTCCCTAAATCATCAAACTGGAAATTTGTGGGTGGAGGTATTTGTTTTTTATACATGTCTTTATTTATTCTTCCATCAGGTTCATCGGCTCGATATGTTCCATTCTTCTACTTGCTCCCTCTCCTAATAATTGTTTTAGCACTATCTGAAGAGTACATGAAAAAATACCAAAGCATAATCCTTTCGATTAGCGCTACTTTAATATCTCTAAATGCCATAATAAGTTTTACAGGAGTTTCAGCGATGGTTGTACAACAAAAGATGCAATGCGACTATATCGTAAAGGAATTAAAAGGTTATGGGCAGAAAGTTTATGTGCGTTCAAAAAGTTGCCAGTTATACAGCAAGTTGGAGAAAGCTAATATTGATTTCACCATAGAAAAGCCTGAGGGGAAACTGCTTTATAAAATCGACATGGTGGGTTGTGACCCTATTATCGACGCTCCAATATCAATATTTAAAGTTGACGAGCAACCTATGTTAATGAAAAAGATACCCATGTTTCAATTAAAGGTATCAGAATATAAGGAGTCAAAGGCGATAGAATAGGTTTTATATGGAATTGCTAAGATCTCATTTTAAGTTACTACGCTCAGAACAATGGCTGAAGAATTTCTTTATTTTTCTACCATTGTTTTTCGATAGGCATCTATTAGAATTGGAGTTTGTTTATCCCGCCATTATGATGTTTTGGGCATATAGTTTTGCTGCAAGTGGAATTTACTGTTTCAATGATATTTGGGACGTAGAGGCAGACAGAAAGCATCCCGAGAAATGCAAACGACCAATAGCCTCGGGAGCAATAAGCAAGGTAACGGCATATGTTTTAATGACCTTCTGTTTTTTTGTTTCGTTCGCTATTATAACACTTGGCGATTTCACAATTGAGGGGAGCAAGTTTAAATTGTATTGTATCATTGCCTTCTACATTCTGATGAATATCGCTTATTGTGTAAAATTAAAGCAGATGGCTATTGTTGATGTGTTTATTATAGCTGTGGGGTTTGTTTTAAGAATATTGGCTGGAGGTTTCGCAACAGGAATACATCTTTCCCATTGGATAGTCCTGATGACATTCCTTTTAGCACTATTCTTGGCGTTTGCTAAGCGACGTGATGATGTAGTGATGTACGAAGATAACGGCGTGAAGATACGGAAGAATGTTAATCGTTATAATTTGGCTTTTATGAACCAACTGATAGCAGTTGTCGCGTGTTTGACTATGATGTGCTATATAATGTACACCGTTTCACCAGAGGTGATGGAGCGCTTTCGTAGTTCATACATCTATGTTACATCTGTATTTGTCCTTGCAGGAATCATTAGATATCTTCAGTTAACAATAGTTGACGTGAAGAGTGGGAGTCCTACGAAAGTCTTAATGAAGGATAGGTTCGTACAACTTTGTATTTTAGGATGGGTAGCAACATTTGCAGTAATATTATATTTATAGAAAAGAACACCAAATTAATGATTTTAGGAAACGTATTGCTCAATGCTATAGCGCAGTTGCTGATTCGTAAAGATATGTTGGAGGTGTGTACTGTGGGAGTGGCTAATTTACTATGAACATTGTACCCATGTTACTGAATCATTGGTTATGGTGAGCTATGTTGAGTTATATACCTTCCATATATGTAGCTGCATTGTATCCAGCTTGGCTCATATCAATCTGAAAAATTATTGGAGATATGAAGAGTAATTTGTCGATAGAGAAGCTGAAGATGTTCAACTCCCCGCGTAAGCTGATGGTGGGGATCCACATCCTGATGGCCAATCTCAGACGAAACCATCCGACACAAAGACGGACTGCCGGTAAGGTGGCATTGTACTACAGAATCTGTGAGAAAGGCTATCCTAAAGAGAAACCAGCTTATATAACAAAGGAGACTTGTCTGGCGAATGCTGTCAGGGAATTCCCATTGGATAAGGTGGAATGGCACGTCTTGGCAGACAATGTCAGCGAAAGCACCTGTCAGATGATCTTGAAGTATGTACCTGCTGAGGCTGTCAGGCATGTTTCCGTAGGTCATGGCGCCGGTACGTTCCGGATGGTTTATGAGGAAGCGCTGCTTCAAGGGGATGACACGCTGGTCTATTTCCTGGAAGATGACTATCTGCATATGCCTCATTCGCTGGATTACCTTCGTGAAGCCGCCGAGTGTAACTATACAGACTATCTGACGCTCTACGACCACCCAGACAAATACTCCAATGAGACCAACCCTGAAGTCACTCGCGAGGGAGAACAGTCTATGGTGTGGTGGTGTGGCCATCGTCATTGGAAGGAGACCAATTCGACCACGATGACCTTCGCCGCCTTTGCCGATGTGCTGAAGAAAGACAAGAAGACATTCTGGAACTGGACCAATGGGCGACATCCCTGGGATTATGTCCTGTTCACGGATTTAAGGAAGATGAGCGGCAGGCGACTGTCCTGTCCGATACCCTCATGCTCGACACATGGAGACCAGCTGTTTTTGGCAAAGGGTGTAGACTGGGGAAAGATATGAAGTCCATACTTATCATTACCTCTTTCTTGCCTTATCCCATCCATTCGGGTGGGCAACAGGCACAGTTTAACATGATTGAGACTTTGAGAAAAACCTGCAAGATAGGAATTGTTTTTCCAATCAATAAGGATAATAGGACAAAAGACGTGGAGGGCCTCTCCAGTTTATGGCCTGAGGTGCGTCTTTTTCCGTTTCCTTTAAGCCGGCAATATTCAAATATTCCTTTCTTATTGCAGAAAGCCAGGAAATTCCTCCGAAGGAAATTTTACTCTCATTCGAAAAATTTTCAGGTGGAAGAAGCTTTGGATCATACGGATTTCCTTACGTCAAAGGGATATTTGCGGTTCGTGAATAAGGCAATCGCAGAACTGAATCCCGATCTTATCCAAGTGGAGTTCGTCCAAAATCTGAACATAGGTAGACATTTGCCTAAAGACAAGAAAAAGCTGTTCGTTCATCATGAGATAGGCTTTGTGATTACCGACAGAATGCTGAAAGATATGACGCTAACTTCACACCAACAGAAGAGGAAGGACCAGAAAAAGCAGAAGGAAATATCGAGGCTTCATCAGTATGATGGCATTATTACACTGACCGATACAGACAAAGAAATTCTTTTGGATGCTGGCGTGAAGGTGCCGGTCTATGTATCTCCGGCTGCGGTGAATACAAAAGAGATGGACTTTCAAGGCTGGAACGGAACGATCGTTTTTTTAGGCGGGTACGGCCATCACCCAAATCAGGAGGGAATGGATTGGTTCTTGAATGAGGTTACACCTTGCGTGGATTGGAAGGAATATCCTTATTCGGAGTTGGAAATCGTTGGAGCGGAGTGGCCATCGACTTACGAGAAGGATTACAACGGTCTGAAAGTGAGAACTGTCGGCTATGTGGATGACTTGTCCGATTATGTTGCCAAAGGCATCATGATTATCCCGCTGTTGACGGGTAGCGGGATGCGGATGAAGATTCTGGATGCCGCAGCGCTGAGTGTACCGTTTGTAGCCACGTCCGTAGGGGCTGAAGGGCTGGATTTCAAGAACGGACACTCATGTATGATAGCCGACTCTGCCTCCGATTTTGCCCATGCATTGGAGAAAATAATGATTGATGAACAGTTGATGGCTACATTGGCAAAGAATGCACATCAACTGTACAAAGATAACTACTCATTGGAAAAACTAGTCGAAAGACGACGCAATATCTATAAGGAGCTGTGTTAGTCTATATATTGACATTTGTCCTTTCACTACTCGGCGTATGGATAGCCGATATGTGGCATGACGACCGAGAACGCTTTTTCGTAGGCTCTGTCTTGGCTGTTCTTCCGCCCATTATTATTGCCGGGCTTAGGGACTCAATCGTGGGGACAGATATGGAAGTGTATATTGTACCGGTGTACAACAGTGTCTCATCGAACGGGCAGGGCCTGATGGAATTCTTCGAGGCCAATGATGACATGGAGAAAGGGTACCTGCTGCTTAACTATGTGTTTGCCCAGTTCACCGACGAGCCGTTTTTCCTACTGACATGCATACATACGCTAATCATGGTACCGCTATACGTAGTGGCTATGAAATGGCGGGCACAACTGTCGCCCGTGCTATTCATGTTTGTGTTTTACATGATTTTCTACCAGGAGTCGCTGAGCATCGTGCGGCAAAGCATCGCCCTGTCGTTCTCCATGTTGGCTTTTACATTGTTTCTGGAAAGGAAATACATTTATTATATTTTGTACATGGTTCTTGCGTTCCTGTTTCATCAGACGGCTGTCATTGCATTGTCCTTCCCCATCATCTATTTTGTCATTGACAAGATTTCCGTCAGACAGGCATATCTGTTCTATATAGGTGTCGCAGTGGCGACGATGCTGTTCTTCCTGAATCTCGACAATATCCTTATCTCGATGATTGAAGGCGGGCTTATCGACTTGAAGTTTCTGAAATACACCACGGCCGACAACATGTTCACACCTGTACTTGGGGCGGCCAACCTCTTTGTAAAGGTGACAATCATAGCCTTTGCAGCATATATCATGCTTGTCTACAAGGCAGACACGCTGCTCAAGTTCTTCCTCGTAATGGCTGTTCTCGACATGCTGTTCTCGTTGTGCGCCCTAATCGTGTCGCCGCTCGACCGCCTCAGCCTGTACTTCCGACTCGTGGGTTGCATATCCATACCTTATTTAATTTATAATTATCCTGTGCTTTTCACAGATCAGGATAAACCATATAACCGACCTGTTGAAGGAATTGTGTGTGTGATACTTTTTGTATATTGGTTCTATGTCTATATGTTAGGCAATTACGACGATACTGCTGATTATCAAATTAGTAGTACGCTGTTTATCTGATTAAGATGTCATTTGATGGCGAGCAATTTGTTTGCATTCCACAAATTGGTTTTTAATTTATATAGCAGGATAGCCTTTCTGTTGTCTACCATGCAATTCGTTCGTCAGCAGTACAAGGATGGAAAGAAACGTTCTGAGATGCTATTGTTGACGGTTGCCTTTAATGATGAACGTCTGATAGAAAAGCAAATCGAGCAAATCAGGTCAATGATAAGAGACACGGATTATCAGCATGTGGTGGTTGATAATTCCCTGAACAAGAAGAAAAGAGAGGCCGTTAAGGCAGTCTGTAAACAATATGGCATTGAATATATTCAAATACCATATTTGATCACCCGATTGTTCCATTATCAAATAGCTGTTTCACATGGTGCTGCGCTCAATTGGTTCTTTTATCATTATCTTAGGGAAAAGAGTCCGAAGAGGTTCTCTCTCTTGGATCACGATATCTTTCCTGTACGGGATTTCAATATGACCTTAACTCTCGGTCATCGGGATTTCTATGGCGTATCTCGTATTAAGGAGGGTGAATGGTATCTGTGGCCAGGGTTTTGCATTTATAATTTTGACACATTTCCCTCGGAACCGGATTTTCTGCCAAGATACACAAAGAAGAACTTCCTGGATACCGGTGGGGGTAATTATCGGAAGTTTTATTGCAACTATAATCTGAAGGATGTGGCGTTTCCTGAGGTGAAAACTGTACGCATTAAGAATTCTAAGGAATTGGCACGTCGGTGTGATATCTATCATAGTGACTATGTCCAGATTGTAGATGACACATGGCTTCATCTGATTAACGGCTCAAACTATGCGAATATCAAAGGCAAGGATGATGTCATTGAGAAAACACTTGCTGATGTCGGTTCTTTTTATAAAGAGATAATGTCATAATGGGATGAAGATTTCTGTCTGCATAGCCACTCTCAATGGAAACAAATTCATTCGGGAACAGGTGATGTCTGTTCTGCCACAGTTGGGGGAGGAGGACGAGATGATTGTCTCTGATGACGGTAGTACTGATGATACAATCCCAATACTTAAGTCCTTTCATGATCCGAGAATCTTCATCTGTCAGAATGAGGGCAGGCATGGTTTTATCTGGAATTTTGAGAATGCATTGATGAAGGCGAAGGGTGATGTAATCTTCTTGTGTGACCAAGATGATATCTGGAAACCCAATAAGGTGGAAATGGTTATGGCAGCCTTGCAGAATCATGATATAGTTTTACATGATGCGGAGATTATTGATAAGGATGGTGTTAAGACTGGAAAGCTGTATTCTGACGGGCTGCATCAGCGGAAGGGCTTTTGGAGTAACATGTGGAAGACACGCTGGTTAGGATGCTGTATGGCATTTCGGAGGAGTGTGTTAGAGTATGCCCTTCCTTTTCCGCCTCATATCGTTGGGCATGATGGCTGGATTAGTGCTATCGGCTTGGCTAAATTCGATTATTACTATATACCAGACGTGCTGATGTGGTATAGACGGCATGGCGAGAATGCCTCAACTGCATCAGAGGAATCACATAATTCATGGTATTATATGCTGATTAAGAAGAGACTGTGTCTGCTTATAGAGATTAGCAGAAGACTATTGGAAAGGAAATGAAAAGTGAAGAATAAATAATTGCAATATATGCGCATTTTACATATCTCAAAGTATTATTATCCTTATGTAGGAGGGGTGGAGAATGTCTGCAAATATTTGGCAGACAACTCTGTCGGCCATGAGGTGGCTGTAGTTTGCTTTAATGAAGGACATCTCAACAGCGTGGGTGAGGTGGACGGCATTAAAGTGTATCGCGTCGGAGCTTTGGTGACCGTAGCCAGACAAGCCATCTCCCTGACATACTTCACAGTGTTGCGGAAGGTCATTAAGCGATTTAAGCCTGACATTATCCATTTCCATTGGGCCAACCCCTTTCCTGCGGCAGTCCTGCTGCTCGTTATCCCGAAGCATGTCAAACTCATCATCCATTGGCATATGGATATCATCAAGCAGCGCAAGATGTACCGGTTTATCAAGCCGATAGAGACGTGGCTGCTAAAACGGGCCGATATGGTGGTGGTCACCAGTCCTCAGTACAAGGAAGAATCTGTTCCTCTGCAACCTTTCAAGGATAAGGTCAGGGTGGTGCCGAATGGTATCGATGAATCGTCTCTCAAACAGCCCTCGGCAAAACAGATTGATAAAATCAAGAAAAAATACCGGGGTAAGAAGATTGTGTTCTTCGTCGGGAGACATATCCTGTATAAGGGACTTGACTATCTGTTAGAGGCAGAGAAACTTACCAAATCAGATTGTGTGTTTGTGATAGCAGGCGATGGTCCTTTGACCCAGCATCTGATGGACTCGTGCCAGTCGAAGAGAGTCTATTTCGTGGGTCGGTTGAGTGACGAGATGTTGAGCCGATATTATTTTGCAGCGTCGGTATTCGCATTCCCGTCTATTACCAAGAACGAGGCTTTTGGCATGGCACTCGCAGAAGCCATGTACTGCCATACACCTGCTGTCACCTTTGCTATACCGGGCAGTGGCGTCAACTGGGTCAATCTTGACGGCGTCACAGGTATTGAGGCTCCCAATGGAGATGTTGAAGCGTTTGCCGAAGCCATAGACCGGTTGTTGACGGATGAGGCCCTGGCCAAGTCATACGCAGAGGCAGCCCATCAGCGTGTGGCAGAGCATTTCACGGTCAGCAAGATGATGGAGGAGATGGAAAAGAATTATCGCTTACTAAAGGATAATGAGGAATAACAACCAATCCAACGAACTCATTAAGTGGTTGGTAATCGCCGGCGACTTTGTTGTACTGAACTTGTTGATGTCGGCTTTTGCCAAATGGCATTGGCAGATGGCCGATTGGGGAGTCGGGATGAAAGAGGTTTATATCCTCGTGAATAATATTGCCTTGATGCTGAGTCTGTCGCAGTTCCAGACTATAGTGCACCTAAGAGTGGTCGGTGCAGGGGAGATGTTGAGGCGTGTACTTGGCCTTGTTTCCTTGCAGTCTCTATTAGCCTATCTTTTATGGAAATTATTTGCATACAATGTACCTGTAAGATGGCTGGTATTAGAAATAGGATCTTTATTCGTCGCAATACTCGTCATAAAAAGACTTATAGAACGATGGGTGGTGAAGCTGTCCCGTGAGGCTGGCAGAAACACAAGAATGGTGACACTGGTAGGTTCGAATTCGGAACTCCTTGCTGTCAAGGAGAAACTTGCCAATGATGCGACATTAGGCTATAAGATTATCAATCACTTTGAGCAGGCGGAAGATTTCTTATCGGCCATCGCGGCATCGGACAACCAATTTATAGGTGAGGAACTCTACTTATGCATTTCAAGAAAAAGGAAAGATATTATTCAGCAGATATCTGGTATATGTGACAGTAAGTTGGTGAGATTTTATTATGTGCCGGTGTCGGTGGAGTCGATAGGCTTGAACCTGAAGCGGGAGTTGATGGACGACATTGAAGTTTTTACGACATACGAGAACCCTCTGCAGAGTCCTGTAAACAGATTGGTTAAGCGACTATTTGACATCATGCTGTCTATCCCGTTACTGGCTTTGGTGGCTCTTACATTCCCTGTTATTTGGATTATCATTAAGATACAGAGTCCAGGCCCCATTATCTTTAAACAGGAACGGACCGGTCTTGATGGCGAGAGTTTCAAAATGTACAAGTTCCGCTCGATGCATGTCAATAGGGAGGCAGACCTGAAGCAAGCTTTGAAAGATGACCCGAGGAAGTTCCCCTTTGGTAACTTGATGCGTAAGACGAGCATTGACGAGCTTCCGCAGTTTTGGAATGTGCTGAAAGGAGATATGAGTATCGTGGGACCAAGGCCTCATATGCTGGCACATACAGAAATGTACGCTCAGCTGATCAAAAAATATATGGTACGCCATTTTGTCAAGCCGGGTATTACCGGCTGGGCACAGGTGAAAGGATATCGTGGTGAGACGAAAGAACTATGGCAAATGGAAGGTCGTGTAAGGCGGGACATCTGGTATATGGAGAATTGGAGTATCTGGTTGGATATTCGAATCGTTTGGCTGACTTTTAAGTCGTTGTTCAGGCATGATGAGAATGCATACTAGAACAATAGGGTAACATGATGAAATATGGAGGATATAACGAACAAATTTTTTCAATTAGTGCGATATGCTTTAGATGAGTATAGTCAGCCTCCTCTAGTTGAGGCTGATGAATGGGAACTTATCATTGAAATGGCTAAGAAACAGTCCATACTAGGTGTGGCTTTTGAATCTGTTCAGCGTATGGGTCAGAATTCCACAATCCCTCGTCAATTGAAGATGAATTGGTTCTTTCGGGTGAATAAGATAAAAAACCGCAATATGTTGCTTAATCAGCATTCTGCTAAACTGGTAGCGATGTTCCGCCAAGACGGTCTTGACTGCTGTGTGCTTAAAGGTCAGGGGAATGCCATGATGTATCCCGATCCGTTCGTTCGTACATCCGGTGATATTGATCTTCAGGTCAAAGGTGGTAGGGAAAGAGTGGTTCAGTATGTGAAGAAACGATTCCCACATACTAAAACGGCCTATCAACATGTTGATTATCCAATATTTAATAAAGTGTCGGTAGAAGTTCACTATTTGCCTGTATACATGAATAATCCAGTGTATAACCGGCGGCTGAAAAAATGGTTTGATGACCACAGTCATGACATGTATGACCATGAGGTTTGTCTTCCTGATGGTGTCCAGATACCTGTTCCTACGCTTGAGTTCAACATCGTCTTCCAAATGGCCCATTTAATGCATCATTTTCTGGACGAAGGCATTGGCCTCCGTCATATGATCGATTATTATTACCTGTTAAAGAAAGTGTATCAGGAGAAGGCCCCTTTGAATGGCATTGTCGAAGAACTAGACAGACTTGGACTCAGAAAGTTCGCTGGGGCAGTGATGTACATTATGAAAGAAATATTAGGACTTGAAGAGGAATTCCTAATTGTACCAGTAGACAAGAATCGTGGTAAAACGTTGTTGAAGGAGATTCTGCGTGGCGGCAATTTCGGAAAATACTCTGGACTAACAGAACACTCGCTTGCCACTAAGCATTTCATGAAATATTATCGTATTATGCATTTTGTCCGTGAATATCCGGCAGAAGCGCTTTGTGAACCGGTATTCCGCACATGGCATTTCTTCTGGCGATTGAAACACACCTATTCTTAAAACTGCAACACCTCGTTGCAGAGCTCACTGACAGAAGAGCGGTGAGTAATAAAAATCATTGTTTTTTGTGGATATTTGTCGAACAGGCGAGTATAGAGTAGATGCTCGGTCTGTTCGTCAAGTGATGCGCTGATCTCGTCCAACAACAGAATCGGACCAGGACGGAGCAGGCCTCTTGCTATGGCGATGCGCTGAGCCTGACCTTCGCTGAGTCCCGTGCCGCGTTCTCCAAGCTCGGTATCGATACCCTCGGGAAGGTCTGCTACGAAATCGGCAGCAGCCGTATGCAGTACGTCTTGCAGTTCTGAGTCGGTGGCATCTGGCTTGGCTATCAGTAGGTTATAACGGATAGTACCACTCATCAGTGTGTTACCTTGTGGGACAAAAGAGAAGTAACCGCGGGTAGACTCATCGATAGGGCTCTTGTGAGATAGTTTGTCATAGACAGTCAGTTTTCCATGTTGTGGGGTGGTCAGCGCAAGCATCAGCCGGAAGATGGTTGTCTTGCCGATGCCCGTCGATCCCATGATGGCCGTCTTTGTACCAGGTAGAAAGTCGTGAGTAAAATGATCGAGGACCAGACGATCGCCGGTGGCATATTGGAAACAGATGTCGTCTACATGAAGACCAACAGGACCTTCCAGATGACGCTGAGGGATAGATCCGTGATTCTGAACAACAGAATTGTGTAACCTGTCCCCTTGATTATGTTCCAGTTCCTCCAGACGGTCAATGCTGGCGGTGGCGTGAATGATTTGGGGAACCGTGTTAATCAGTGTCAGAATGGGGTTCTGAATTTGGCTTACCAGTTGGAGGAATGATGTCAGTACACCAATAGTGATGACACCATTGCGCAGTTGTAGACCTCCCCAGATAAAAGCCATGATATAGCCAAGACTAAACACGCAACCGAAGACGAAACGCATGGCAACGGTAAAACGTGCACGGCGTATCATATTCCCTTTCAGCCGCTGTTGTGTCTCATCGAGGCGGCCAATCATCCACGCTTCACTGCTGAGTGCACGAAGGACGGCATTTTGTTCCATTCCTTCCTGGATCTGCATTTGTATGCGACTTTCGTCCTCCCGGATGTCGAGTGTCATCTGGCGCAACCGACGTGATATCAGTTTCCCAAAAACTACTGCAAAGGGCGTGAGAATTAGCAGAGCCCAGGCTAAGAGCTCATCCATAGACCGCATGAACAGAAAGGCTCCAAGCAGTTGTATGCCAGTCACGACCATGAGCGGGAAGGTGGAGGTGGTCAGGTCACTGACGGTCTCGATATCCTTCGACATGCGGGAAGTGATATCGCCGGAATGCAGATACTGTTCGTCGAACAATTGTCGGGAGAATAACCGACTATACAACATCAGACGAATGGCATTGAGTTGTCGTGCATTGGCGGAGACAGTCATGAAATAATAGGCCTGTCTCAGGATAATGATGGTGATAACAGTCCCAATGAGTAATCCGATCATCAGCAAGATGTCCTCTGATGAGCCGGAACGTATGGATACATCAATGAATCTCTTGCACAGCCAAACCATGAGCAGCCCCAGAACGACTCTGACAACTCCCACAATAATGCGCATCAGCGAATTAAGTCTGATGCCCTTTGCGTGATGCCATATCCACAAGAGATACCTAGACATGCCGTCTGTTACTCAACAATCTGTGCTTCTTGCCATTTGGCAACAATGTCTGTTACATCGCTTAGAGCCTGTTCGGGTGTAACATCGTATTCCTCATAAAGGATATCTGCAAGTTCTTTGATGGAGAAATCACCCAACTCAGAGGCTTTCTGCCAAAGCCAGGCAGCCGTATCGTTCAAACAGAGGAGCTTTCCGAAATTGATAGCTTCCAATCCTTCTCCAATGATTACCTTCTCTCCGCAAACGTCGCGAAGAACTAGTCCTTTCTTTTGTTTCATAGCCAAATGATTCTATAAAATGCCAACAGATATCTTCTAACTGGGCGCAACTTGACCCATATGAAAGAACTCCATCTGTATTTTCTATTATAAATGTTTATTCTTCTGTTCTTTTCGTCGACAACATAGGTTATTGTCGCCTTAATGTCGCCTAAACGGCATTGTTCTGTACCTCTTATGTTGCCGTCACCCATCAGTGTGACTTCATCTCCTGTGATGGCAATGATACGGTGGACGACATATCGGCATTGTTCTACCCATGCCAGGACGATATCACCGATCTCTGCTTTCCGGGGCTTCTCCAGAATCACACTGTCTTTGCCGCCGATGATGAACGGCAACATGCTTCTCCCATCGACTGGCAGCGTAACGCAGATGCCTTCCTCGACGAGTTTAATGGCCTCTTCAATGATCTTGTTGTCCTTTAGTCTTGACTCGCTATCGTTTTGTGGCATAACTCTGCTGCATTTTGGTCTGGTAAGCATGACAAGTGCCAGACGGGAACTGATGCTGTCAGTTGGTTCTCTGTCTGGTGGATCCCGTCGCCCATCTGATCCTTCCATCGCATGCCGGAAATACTCATGGCGAGAGAGACGTAGGCTTCGATGTTAGCCATGCGTCGAATGATATTGGCGGGTGCCTGTTTCAACTTCACGATACCGCCTATAGGATAATCCACATTTCTGTAGCATGGGGTTTTGCCACTCCACGGTGATCCGTAGACTCTGGCTTCACCATTGATGATACGAACAACGGGATTATCGTCATTGACAAGTTCCGTTCCTTCGATATTTTTAAGCCATAATTGGGAATGGGTGCTTTTGCCTGTCCCGCTTTTTCCAAGGAACATATAAGCTTTGCCTTGAAGGCTGACCACAGATGAGTGGAAGAGGGTCGTCAATTTGTCAGAAGTACTAAATGTAAACATCATCATCAATGCATTGTTAACAACAAATAATCGTTGTCTGCCAATGTAAAAGACATCTCCCTCCTTATAGTCGTGACTGCATACTAGCCAACCAGCAGCCTTGTCTCTCAGTTGATATTCGAGCACTGTGTTCCCATCAGGTGTTTCACCGCAGATCATCGACTGACCTTCATCGTCTTGCCGATGTCTTTCTTTATATATAATAGGTGTATCTGATTTTTGAATACGGAGGGTAAACAGCGTATTGTCATCATTGTCGTCCAGGAATGGCAGGTACTGCGTCATTTCCGTGAAAACAGACTCTTCCGCATCCACGATGAAACCGTGACCAGCGACAGTATAGTGCTTCTTCATAATCTGTATTCCAGTCGTTATTACTTCTTAAGTGCTGCGAGGGATGCTTGGAGAGAGGCAATCTTCTCTTCGGCATCAGACTGTTTTTTACGTTCGAGGGCGACAACAGCTTCGGGGGCGTTGGCGACGAAACGTTCGTTAGAGAGTTTCTTCTTCACACCGTTGAGGAAGCCTTCGAGGTGCTGCAGTTGTGCTTCCATCTTCTGAATCTCGGCCTCGACATCGATCATATTACCCAGAGGCACGGCAAACTCATCTGTACCTACCATGAAGGTTGATGCTGTAGGATCCTTCTCTGCAACCACTGTGATAGCAGAGAGGTTTGCCATCTTGACGATGATGTTGTTGAAAGCATCGAAATCGTTTTGGCTAACCACTTGCAGTTCGAGTTGCTCTTTCGGTGTAATGTTTTTCGAAGAACGAACCATACGCACGCCAGAGACAATCTGCTTGACACTCTCAATCTGGACTGCGAGTTG